>Ga0187833_10000429_pt1 | contig 48426 bp, 43 predicted proteins | sample ETNtaG_37_FD_167968 | JGI IMG/M metagenome (GOLD analysis project Ga0187833, IMG submission 167968) | Marine microbial and viral communities from oxygen minimum zone, Eastern Pacific Ocean - ETNP2014_SV_400_PacBio MetaG (Illumina Assembly) | ecosystem: Environmental > Aquatic > Marine > Hypoxic...
TTTCCAGCAAATGTACGAAGCTGCTAACGAGTTAGGAGTCACAATCATCGGGGGACATACAGAAGTCACCATCGGGCTGCCTCGCCCAATCATTGTAGGCACAATGCTTGGAGAGGCTGCTCCATCTGAGACTGTGAAAACCTCTTCGGCAAAACCAGGTGACGATATTATTCTAACTTCGGGGATCGCCATCGAAGGCACCGCTATTCTCGCCAGAGAAAGCAAAACGGAGTTATTGGCAGCCGGAATCTCTGCCAATGAAATCAAGAGAGCGGCAGATCTCCTAGATACCCCCGGAATATCCGTAGTAAAACCAGCCCGTATTGCCACGTCTACAGGACAAATAACGGCAATGCATGATCCAACTGAAGGCGGACTCGCAGGGGCCATATACGAGCTTGCGGAAGCATCAGGCACCGGGATAATAATTGATGAAGATCAAGTATTAATACATCCTGAAACTAGAACCATTTGCCAAGCCCTTGCGTTAGAACCCTGGGGGTTGATTGCATCCGGATCACTTATCATCACAACAAACCCCAACGGCTCATCAAAAGTTATTCGTGCCCTTCGCAAAGAAGGAATTCAAGCTAACGTAATAGGCAAAATAACCAATCAGAAAGAGGGGTTACGAAGAACCATAAAGGGCGAAATACAATCGTTCCCAAAGTTCGAACGCGACGAAATTGCCCGCTATTTTGAGACTCTAACCCATCAAAAAGATTCTTGATCCGGTACTCAAAGTAAACTTCTATAGCGGACTAAACCCTACCAAAGCATTAGAATGAGTAAGCAACACGTTTACCTTCAATGACCATTACGCAAAAAAGCAGCTCATCAAAAGCGCTTCTTAATTCAGTTAGTGCGTACCTGCCCGCGGATAGGGCGTCAATCGTCGAAGATGCCCTCAATTACGCATCAAATGCTCATCAAGGCCAACTTCGCGAATCGGGCGAACCCTTCATCGAGCACCCGATCGCCACAGCGCTGCGACTTGCAGATATGCGACTCGACACAACCACTATTCAAGCTGCCCTTTTGCACGACGTAATAGAAGATTGCGGAATTAGTTTTCAACAACTCGAATCAGATTTTGGCATTGATGTAGCCAAGCTCGTCGACGGTGTCACGAAACTAAAGCGTCTGGACATGATTTCAGAAAACAGCGCAATGCTGAAACAGATCGCCAAACCTGAAGCTACACGTGCGGCGTCCCTTCGGAAAATGCTGGTGGCTATGGCAGATGATGTCCGCGTCGTCCTAATCAAATTATCGGACAGATTGCATAACATGCAGACTCTCCAATATCTGCCAACTCCGAAGCAGCAACGCATCTCAAGAGAAACACTAGACATATACTCGCCACTGGCCCACCGCCTTGGTATGAGTGACATCAAATGGCAGCTTGAAGATCAAGCATTTCGGTATCTGATGCCACGACAATACAAGTCGATTTCAAGATTGATCAGCCGCAAACGTGCTGAACGAGAGATCTACACGGAAGCAGCCGTCAAAGCAATAGAAATCCCATTAAATAACGCAAAAATACCATGTGTAGTCGAAGGTCGCGTCAAGCACCTATACAGCACGTATAACAAACTAGAACGTTACGAGCGGATGGGTCGCAAATTCGACGAAATATACGATTTGATCGCCATCCGAGTCATCACGAAAAGCATTGAAGACTGCTACGCAGCCTTAGGTGTCGTTCACTCTAAATGGCGACCGGTGCCCGGTCAGTTTGATGACTACATCGCGAGTCCAAAAGAAAACATGTACCAATCAATTCATACCTCCGTACGCGGCCCAGGTCGTTACCCCATTGAAGTTCAGATCCGTACACAGGATATGCACGAAGTTGCTGAAGGGGGAGTGGCCTCTCACTGGATGTACAAAGAAGATGAAGACACCGCACGTCGTAGTGACAATTTCGAAACCAAAATGTCATGGCTACGTCAGCTTCTCAATTGGCAACGAGAACTGTCCGGTGACGACGAATATCTGGCCACTGTCAAGACTGATATCTTGCAAGATCAAGTATTCGTTTACACACCTAAAGGAGATGTAAAAGACCTGCCATCAGGGGCAACGCCAATTGATTTCGCGTATCGCATCCATACTGATCTAGGGCACAACACGGTTGGCGCCGTTGTAAACGGAAAGTTGACCGCTCTTAACACCCCGCTCAACAACGGTGACGTGGTGGAAATACGAAAAGCCAGAATTTCTCGTGGCCCGAGCCTCGACTGGCTTAACGGAGATCTAGGGTATTTAACAACAGCTAGTGCTCAAACCAAAGTGAAGCAATGGTTCCGTAAGCAAGAGCGCAACAGCAATATCCGCAGGGGCAAAGACCTGCTTAAAAAAGAACTCCGGCGACTTGGAATTCGTTACAACGAAAAAGATATAGCGAAAAGTCTGGATTACGAAAATTTCGATGATCTCGCTGAATCTCTCGGAGTTGGTCAAATATCGGTCGCAAGAGTTGCTGAAACATTAAGTCCTCAACCCGATGAAATATTTAAACCCAACATCGACCATTCAAATCCGCCTACCGATCAGACAAAAGGCCTTGTAGTAATGGGTGAATCAGGGCTTCTTACCAGGATCGCAAAATGCTGCAGCCCCGTCTACGGAGATGAAATTACAGGCTACCTCACAAGAGGCAAGGGAGTAACGGTACATCGCCATAACTGCGCTATTCTTCGAGACTCAAAAGATTCAGAACGACACATCCCAGTAGCTTGGGGTCATTACGAAACAACTTACGCGTCCAGATTGCGGATCGAAGCGTTTGACCGCGTTGGCCTCATACGTGACATCACAAACGTCGTTTCATCAGAAAACGTCAACATCCACTCTCTGTCGTCTAGCGAAGATGATAAAACCAATGCATGTACGGTCTCGCTTACGGTGTACACTAGCGGTGTAGAGCAGTTAAGTCGGCTCTTCGCACGCGTGGAAACAATTCCGGGAGTGGATAGTGTCTTCCGTGTAAGTGAAGCGAACAGTCCATAAGAAAACGGACGCAAAATCGCATTAATATTGTCTTCATAGCATCCGAACATCATTCAAGGAAAACAAATGCCCGCCGCTAAGACTTTACGCGCGCAGCAGCGCAAAGCATCAAGAAACCGATCGACACGATCGTTCACCCGTAGCAGAGTAAAAGCTGTATCTGAGCTGATCGAGAGTGATTCTAAACCTGATGATGACAGCACACTTCGTAGTGCAATGTCAGCACTCGACAAAGCAGTCACAAAAGGTGTTATTCACCGAAACAGTGCGGCTAGAAAAAAATCTCGCCTCACCAAGCAGTACAACAGGCTACCTAGTTAACCCGGTATCGCCCTTTGACTCAGGGTCTACACCACCACGACCATTCGCGCGACAGCGATAAACGCATTCCAACATCCGAATCTGAGGAAACTCAATTCAACTGGCGAATACACCATCCTTTCGAGGGTGTAGAACATCGAGTAGCCGTTGAAATAACACCATGGAGAGGCTTGCTTCCGAGATGGCGATTCGTTGTCCCAGGGGATTTCAACGGCGTCTCACGCTGGGGCGTTGGTCCGACGGGATCCGGTCATATAGACGAGAATGTGAAAAGACCTGTCAAAGAAGGTCCAATCCAAATGACCAATGGGCCATTAGTTATCTGGTTTGGAGGACATGAGTCACTATCCTCCACGCAATCGGCATTTTTGGTATTTGAAGGTGAAGCCCCTCACTACGTCGCATTTGGTCAAGCTGAATCTGTAGGAGGACCACCATCTAATCTAGAAGGTATTTCGTTCGGGGATGATCACCCTACCCACCCTCACGATCACAGTCATCATCCATCCGATTCGCATGAAGGCCATGACCACCTCCATCACGAGCACTAGATTTAGAGCTCAGGTACCTGTCACTATTCTTAGGCTACAAAATGATTGAATACCAAGCCGTCAACTTCATAAGCAACTCACAAATCATTACTCGGACTATTATTTTCAAATTTTTGCTCGATGAGCATAGATAATTCCCCAGATCTCAATCCTTGTACTCGAGGAAATCAGATCGCGGAGAACGTTGTAAACAATATTGCGACACCAACTGTTGACAGTCACGAACGGTAATTGTTATTTTTAGAACATTAGTGCGAATATGATTTCATTAAAATCCCAATATCGGCTGTACGCGGACTAAGGACCAAACAAATGGTAAAACTTTCCGAACGCCAGCAGATGATCATGTCGTTCATCGAGAATTTCATCGAGGAACATGACTATCCTCCGACGATTCGTGACATTCAGAATGGATGTAATATCAGCTCCACTTCGGTTGTCGCATATAACTTGGACAAACTTAAGGACGGAGGACAACTCAATCGACACTCGGAGGTTTCGCGCGGGCTAAGTCTCGCAAGCGCTGGATCCAATTCAAATAAATTCAAGTCAACTGAGATCGACTCAGTAACTGTCCCCTTGCTCGGCACAATCGCTGCAGGATCACCATTCCCGATGCCGGAAAATGACACGTGGTCTGATTTATCTGGGTCAGAATTAATTGATCTGCCACAAGCCATCGTTGGCCCTGGTGACAATGTTTACGCCCTGAAAGTTCGTGGAGAGTCGATGATTGATGACTTAATCACTGACGGCGATTTAGTGATCATGGAAAAGGCATCAACCGTTCGAAATGGACAAATGGCTGCAGTAAGAATTAAGTCAGACAACAGCACAACTCTTAAAAATTTTTATTCAGAAGGTCCCAGAATTCGTCTCGAGTCGGCGAATTCACAAATGAGCGCCCAGATATTTCCATCAGACGATGTGGAAGTTCTAAGTAAAGTGATCGCTGTGTGGCGTTATTTAGGTTAATGCCCGATTAGAGCAAATCTATAGAAAAATAACAATCCAGTGTATGAGAGCACTGGAATAAGCGGGGTATACTAAAAGTCGGACTCTGGTCCCATATATCAGTCCCGCAAACCTGCGGGGCAGCTCGGAGTTTTTATCTGTGTTCCAGAACTTTGGCATCTGGCAAATAGCCTTAATCCTCTTGATCGTCCTTCTACTCTTCGGAGTAGGGAAGCTTCCACAGGTCGGTAAAGGGATGGGTCAGGCAATCAACGAGTTCAAGTCGGCTATCGGCTCGAAAGACGACGAGCCCAACGCAGACGACAAGAACGACGATACCGCAGCACGCTAAGTAAATCTGCTGCTATCCAGTTCAGGTATCTGAAAATTCTCCAAACACCACAAGCGTCTTACTCATCGCGTCCCCGCTCAGCAAATCTCACTAACAACATACCAATCTCAAACAAGAGCATCACTGGTATTGCAACAATCACCTGCGATACCGGGTCCGTTGGGGTGACGGCAGCTCCAAAAATAAACACCAGCAATATCACCCATCGCCGTTTAGTTTTCAACCATTTTGAATTCAGTAAACCAATCTTTGCCAAAAGAAACATCAGAATCGGAAGTTCAAAGATTGTCCCAAGCCAAAAAACAATTCCAACTGTCATAGATACGACTGACGCGGCCGTGATCTGAGGTACGGCAAGGCTACCTTGAAATTTAAGCATGAATTCAAATAGCCGCGGGATCAGGATTACGTAAGCAAATGCAGCACCTACAGCAAACGAAATCAACGCTGCTGGGATCAGAAAATATACATACTTCCGCTCGGTCGATTTTAACCCAGGCCTAAAAAATCTGGACATTTCCCACAGAAAATATGGAAATGAGGCGGTCAACCCAACCATCACCGCCAATTTAGCAGCAGCAACCCACGCTTCAGTCAGTGTGAGTTGGATAATATCTCCACCCGCAGCTTCAATCAGTTCTCTTGAATCCGAAGTAAACTGTTCGAATATACTAGAAAAATTAACAACTGCTATACCAATGAATAACACGGCGACAATCGAAACTCTAAATAGACGCCGTTTGAGTTCGACTAGATGTTCGAGAACAGATGTAGCCTTATCGTTCATGATGTTGACTTAGACTCATCGGAATCCATTGTCATATCTTCATCCACTAAAGGGGAAGGATCGAGCACCTCATGCCGAATTTCATCCGGCCCTGCAGTATCTGCCCGATTTAATTGTCGTTTCCTGGGCACCGAACTGCTACCCGACATTAGCCCGTCTTCATCAAGTTGATCTATCGCCAATTTATTTTTCAGAGAAGCAACACTATCTTTGACCTCATCTACGTTTACCTGCTTTTTGATATCTTCCAGGTCGATAGCTTCGGTAATCAAAGACTGCAATGCATCTCGTTGTCGCTTTAGATCAGTGTAGACACGCCTACCTTCTCGAATTCCCCCCAACAAACGTTTAGGGCCTAATACAAATAAAGCTATGGCTCCAATTAGCAGAACTTCGAATCCACCAATCCCAAAAATAGTCATTCTCCTACCACGGTTTCAGAAGCCTGTAGATTTTTATGTCCGTGGCAAATATTTCTTGGCAACATATCTGATCGAAGTAACTCTGATTCTTGTAATAATTCAAGGGTCGCACACATAGGCAAACCAACAACGTTCAAGTAACAATCATCGTAACTCGCTACCGGAGCAAATGAACGATCTTGAATCCCGTAACCCCCGGCCTTATCGTACGGCAACTCACTAGCAACATATTTCGCAATCTCGTCGTTTTCAAGCCCGCGTATCGTGACTAAAGTTCGAACCGATGTAGTTCGCGAGTTGCCCATAGGATCGATCACAGCGACTCCAGTAATTACCTCGTGATTTCTATCACTTAAAGCCTTGAGCATTGCCGTAGCTTCGACAGCAGACTCTGGCTTACCCAAAACTCGATGACCAAGTACCACAATCGTATCAGCGCCTAAAACGTAGCGATTTAACCGAATAGCTGATACCGATTTAGCTTTTGAAAGCGCCAAATATTCGGTAGCACAAGGCAAATCCATATCGGCGGAAAATAGTTTTTTTTCATCAATGCCCGAAGGTACAACATCCAATTGAAATCCAGCACCTGAAAGGATTTCTGCACGGCGAGGAGAACCGCTTGCAAGAATGAGTACCTCACTAAGTGTTCTAGTAAACAACTTAACCCCGAAATCTGAGCATACTGATCGTTTCCACGTGACGAGTCTGAGGAAACATATCGACGGGTCGTATTGTCTCCAGACTGTACATTCCCGATGCACATAAAAGATTTAGGTCTCGCGCCATCGCTTCTGGTTCACAAGAAATCATTAGCACTTTTTCTGGTTTCAATTTAACCACTGAATCCAGCACGTCTGGATGACATCCAACCCTAGGCGGATCCAGCAATAGCACGTCGATACGCTTGTTCAAAGTGTTAAGAATATGTTCAGTTTTACCCTCAACAAACTCTATCTTGAGAATATCTTTAGAATTAAGTTCTGCATCCTGTATAGCCGACGCCGACTCTTCAATGCCGACTATTTTCTGAACGTACGGAGCCAACAAAACGGTAAATACTCCAACACCACAGTAGGCGTCAACCATAACTTCTGTACCGTCAAGCTCGAGTAGGTCACGCACTTCATCTATAGCTCGTGAAAGTTGAATAGTATTCACCTGGAAGAAAGAAGAAGCTGCGACCCTGAAACGGAAACCCCGTACCTGTTCTTCGTAATGCTGCTCACCCGTTACCAACCCGGTGTGCGAAAGATCCATACGTGGCTGAATTAACATCGAATCTGTATTTGAACCAGCCCGAATCGCCACCTGGGTTTGCCCTGCCACATTACCTTGAGCAAGATCAAGTATTTTGTTGATTGGCTCATTCATCAACAGGCACCGATCTATTTTTACGAAATGGCGCGTTACAGCGTTTACATAGCCAATGTTGCCTGCATCGTCTTTCTTCCCAACAGTAAAGCGTCCATGATTACGGTATCCGAGTTGTGTTTCACTCCCTATAGTGGCATCTACAACCACGTGTGACAAACTTTGATATTTGTCAATTTCCCGTTGAACACGCGCCTGTTTTAACTGGAGCTGATAATCATAAGATGCATGCTGCCACTGACATCCGCTACAAGTGAGAAAATATTCACACTCAGGCTCAACCCGTTCTTCAGCCTGCTCTAATACTTCGACAACCTTCGCAACGATCCGTTCAGGAAATCGTTTCAGCACTTCAACAATAACCTTCTCACCGGGGAGTCCGCCAGATACTTCGACTGGGGCACCTCGAATCTGAGATGCTGTATCTCCTGAATCATTTATTTCACTCAGTGTTGTTTGAAATTGATCTCCGGGGTTCAAGTCCACGTGCCCTGTAATATCCGGACCACTGTATCTTCGTCTGCGCTTGTACTTTGCCATTCGGGGTGATCCAACCTCACTTTGTACGATAGGCAATCGGGTATCAGTAATAATTGCAAGAAATATTCTTACTGTCTGTTATTCTGAACTAGTTGAGAGAACGTTGCCTGTGGTAAAAGTGGCGAATGTTCAAATCCCCTAATGTGAATCGAACAATATACTTTGGTTTCCAAATCAGAAAAACCAGGTTCTCCGACAATTGAACGTAAGTTGCCAAACTGGTTCAGAGTCAAGGCGCCAGGTGGACAGAATTTTCTTGAAATTCGCAAGAAAATCAAGAATGCCAGCCTAAACACGGTCTGCGAAGAAGCTGCCTGCCCGAACATAGGTGAGTGCTGGGATCGGGGCACGGCAACATTCATGATTTTGGGAGACACATGCACAAGAGCCTGCTCATATTGCAACGTTAAGACAGGCTGGCCTGAAACCGTGGACATGGCCGAGCCAATACGGGTAGCCAGCACAGTAGAACAGATGGGGTTGAGTTACGCAGTCATAACGTCGGTCGACCGCGATGACTTACCTGATTACGGGTCTGAAATATTTGCAAAGACCATCACCCAGATCAAACATAGAATCAAAGATTGCAAAATCGAAGTTCTAATCCCAGATTTTGAAGGCGAGTTCGAATATCTCGAGCGAGTGATCAAATCCGGCCCTCATGTTCTAAACCACAACATTGAAACCGTCCGGCGAGTGTTCCGAAAAGTACGTCCACGTGGAAATTACGATCTCTCGTTGCAACTCTTGGGTCGCGTAAAGAAAATCAATCCCCATATGCCCTCTAAATCCGGGATGATGGTAGGTCTGGGTGAAACAAAATCAGAAATCCACGAAACTATGGCTGATTTACGAGCTGCAAACTGCGATCTATTGACGATTGGACAATACCTGCGACCTTCCAAGCGCCACCATCCTATAATCCGGTTCTACCACCCGGAAGAGTTCAAGGATCTAGAAAAAGCAGGGCTTGAAATGGGATTCAAGCACGTTGCAGCTGGTCCACTGGTACGTAGCTCATATCATGCGGATGACCAGCACAATGCGGCCATCGACAAGATCCTAGACCCTGCTAACTCCTAGGCTAAATAATGTCAACCCTGTATGTTGTCGCCACACCTATTGGAAATCTCTCGGATCTGACCAAACGCGCTGCAACAATTCTATCGGCTGTGCCAACAGTTGCTGCCGAAGACACGCGTGTCACAAGAAAATTGTTGAAACATATAGGCACCTCGCCTCATTTAGAAAGTCTCCATCAGCACACTTCTCCACAACGACTACAGAAGGTAGTTTTAAGACTCGAAGCAGGAGATATGGGTTTTGTCACCGATGCAGGAACCCCAGGCATCAGTGATCCGGGAGCTATGCTTGTAAAAGCTGCACTGGCGGCCGGGCACAATGTCGTACCCTTACCGGGCGCTTCAGCATTGACATCAGCGCTATCAATAACTGGATGGTCATTTAACCGTTTTTTGTTCCTAGGCTTTTTACCACGAAAAAAACAAGAGCGAATATCGACCTTGAAAAGTGGAATAACCGAGCCCGGCCCAATAGTCATTTACGAGTCTCCGCGCCGCCTGAAGGCAACCCTTGAGGACATCAATGATCTGGTTCCCGATCGACAATTAGTGATATGCCGTGAACTTACCAAACTCTATGAGGAAACATTCAGAGGAACAGCAGCACAATCCATCAATCATTTTTCGACTGTTCAAGGTGAGTTCGTAATCATTATCGAAGGAACAAACGAATCTAATACAAGAATCATTTCCGACAAAGAAATCAACGTCGTGCTCAATAACCTGCAATCACAAGGATTATCCGGACGATCTCTCGTAGAGCAAACGGTTAAGATAACGAAAGCTACAAAAAACAGAGTTTACCGGCTCTCGTTAGATCATACGCGATGACCTATACATTCAATGAAAATTAAACTGGCTTTAGACCAGTTATAGCTATAATGAGTATCAGTTTTATCCCACTGCCGGAAAGCAAAGAATAACCTGCTCGACTGCCATTAACTCCTGACTCGTAAAATCGGAAATCCCCCACTTGCCTCGCAAAATTCTTGTCGCTGTAGCTTGGCCGTATGTAAACGGTGAACCACACCTAGGTCACATCGCAGGCATGAACGTGCCAGCCGATATTTTCGCTCGATACCACAGGATGATGAGCAATGAAGTCGTAATGGTCTCCGGATCGGACATGCACGGGACCCCAACTACCCTAAAAGCTGCAGATGAAGGGGTCTCGCCAGAAGTAATAGCCACGCGATATCACGAAATATGGAGTAAGGCGCTTGAAGATATGTCCTTCTCCTACGATCTATATACGCACACGCATACGGATCGTCATCGTGAAGTCACGCAAGAATTATTCACACAACTCAAAAAAAACGGACATCTGGTTGAAGCCACTCAGTCTATGCCATTTTCTGAGACAGAACAGCGCTTCCTCTCAGATCGGTTCGTTGTAGGCACATGCCCCCACTGCGCATCTGATTCGGCGCGCGGCGATCAATGCGACACCTGCGGACGCACCCTAGATCCGATCGATTTGATAAATATTCGAAGTAGTCGTGATGGATCAACGCCTATCTTCAAAGACACCACACACCAAATGCTCAGACTAGGTGATTTCCAAAGTGCCCTTGAAGAATGGGTCGAAGATAAGAGCGACTGGCGACAAAACGTCCGCAACCAAACCCTCGGAATTCTCCGTGAAGGACTCCATGACCGAGCTATCACGAGAGATATCGATTGGGGCGTCCCGGTTCCGCTTGAAGGCTATGAATCGAAACGGATTTACGTTTGGTTTGAAGCAGTAATTGGGTACCTTTCCGCAACTCGAGCTTGGGCTGAACAACAAGGTACACCTGACGCTTGGAAAAAATGGTGGGTAGAACCAGACGGTGAGTCCTACTACTTTCAAGGCAAAGACAATGTTTCATTTCACACAATCATGCTGCCCTCAATTCTTTTAGGAAGCGGTGAATTAAACATGCCGACCGACGTTGTGGCAAATGAATATCTCAACCTAGGCGGAATCGATTTCTCAAAGAGCCGGGGGCATGCCGTGTGGTTGCCGGATTTCCTGACAAGGTATGAACCGGATCCGCTGCGCTATTACCTCGCGTCGATCATGCCAGAAACATCCGACTCTGAATTCACATGGCAAGGATTCCACGCAGCCAACAACAACGAGCTGGTCGCCACTTTCGGGAACTTTGTACATCGAGTCCTCACAATCACCACCCGCAACTTCGATAATGCCGTCCCAACTCCAGGCAAACTTGATGATGATGATGAGGTTGCACTGAACGCATGTGACACCGCACTAAAAGAAGTATCCAATGCAATTGATAGGAGAAAATTTCGAGACGGACTTAGAGCTGCCATGCGATTAGCCCAAACCGGGAATCGCTACATAGATACAAAAGAACCGTGGAAAACTGTAAAAATCGACAAAGAATCTGCTGGAACCGCACTATGGGTTGGCTTGAACATCATTTCCACTCTTCGCACTGTGTTCTATCCATACCTGCCTACATCTGCTGACAAGATTCACAGTATGCTTTTCAAAGATGGCGACACTCTCTCAGATGGTTGGGCCAAGAGAGACATCATCCCTAGTGACTCGATTGGAAAACCAAAACCACTGTTTCGTAAACTCGATGATTCGATAATAGAAGAAGAAAACACACGACTCATCGGAAACTAGCCGCATCTATAAGAGAAATATCCTCTAAAACATTTATGGTCGAAACAATCACACAGGAAAGCATTTACGAACCGGTCGCAGATGACCTGCAACTCGTGATTGCAAAAATTGCAACCATTGCCGACAAAACCCGCGAAAATGCCCTAGAGCAAGTTGAAAGCCTCGACACACAACTAGGTCATGTTTTGGCAACGCCCGGCAAAAGGGTTCGACCTGCACTTACTCTATTGGCCTCGAAGCTTTGGGGTCAACACTCTAACGAATTACAGATCAAAATGGCGACGGCGGTTGAGTTGCTCCACATTGCAACCCTTGTTCACGATGACACGGTCGATCACGCTGATACAAGACGCGGACGCCAAACTGCCAGCAAGCTCTGGGGGCGGAACGTTGCCGTGTTGCTAGGAGACTTCTTATTTGCCACGTCAGCGATGTACGTATGCGATACGAAAAACATTGGCCTTGTACGGCGGTTTGCAGAAACAATAACAGAGTTGGCTCGAGGTGAACTCGATGAAATCTACAACGCCTGGCAACCCGATGTGACACTTGAAGTGTACAAGAAACGAATCTATAACAAGACCGCGTCGTTATTCAGCACTGCAGCAGAAAGTGGTGCAATTTTAGGTGGAGGAGATGATCAAGCTATCGAAGATGTGCGCGGTTACGGTTACAACATTGGAATGGCCTATCAAGTGTATGACGACCTTCTCGACTATAAATCAACCAGTGAACAGCTCGGCAAACCATCAGGACATGACCTGAATGCAGGAATTATCACCCTGCCGGCAATCATCGCAGCGGAGAACGGCGCTGCAAATGAAATATTTAAATTCTTCAACGCCCCCGAAAAAGTAAAAGCCGACCTGCTTCCAAAAACAGTCGAAGCAATAAACCAGACCGGGGCACTAGAGAAAACGTATGCAGTGGCAAATAGCTACATTGAAACTGCCACAAAATCTCTTGACAGCATCGCACCTTCTAAATATCTAGATTCGATGCTGTATCTCGCCGAGTACGTACAAAAGCGCGACTACTAGCCCGATGGCACAACGGATGCCCAAAACAACTCGCAAGCAAAAACCAACTATTGCCCCTGAACTCATCCAGAAACGCCTGGATGCAATCTACGGACCAATCCACTGGCGGCCGCGTATGATCGCTTTGGATGAGTTGATATTTACGGTGCTGACACAGCACACTTCCGACCTTAATGCCGAACGGTCTTACGACGCGTTACGAAAAGCAATGCCTACATGGGCTTCAGTAATCGAAGCTGAGACCCAAAAGATTGCTGATGCCATACACCACGGCGGACTAGCAAATCAAAAGTCTGTGCGGATACAACAAATACTCATAAAGATATTACATAGACTCGGCCATTTCGAACTAGAATTCCTCTCAGACCTACCACTGGAAGAAGCAAGGAGTTGGCTCACTTCCCTCCCCGGAGTAGGCCCAAAAACCGCGGCAGTAGTAATGGCCTTCTCACTAAAGATGCCAGCGTTTCCAGTCGATACGCATATCCTCCGAGTATCGAAGCGCCTGGGCTTGATAGGACGCAAAGTCAGTGCCGATCAAGCTCACCCAATCATGGAAAATATGATCCCAAGTGACAACCGCTACGATATGCACGTACTGTTAATCACTCATGGTCGCCAAATATGCAAAGCGCGAGTTCCGCAATGTGGACGATGCCCGCTTGATCAAGAATGCCCCGCCAGCACAAAAAAACAAACAGCGTCGAGAGATTAGTTGTAACCAATTTATATGGTCATAAAAATAGAATTCCACCGGGAGCACGCATTTACCAAGCGTCTACAAATCGCTGTGAAGCCGAGTCTAAGGTATCCTGATAACTAATGCTGAAAGACGAATGGTGCCGAGAGGCGTTACGGTCCTGAAGCGCGGCCCCATCGTCCAGCGGCCTAGGACATCACCCTTTCAAGGTGAAGACCGGAGTTCGAGTCTCCGTGGGGCTACCATATCGCAGGTAATAAGACCTCGAATTTGTCGAGGTCTTTTGTATTAAACTTTGCACACTTAATAATTTGACTCGTACCATACTTACTTCGCTGTTTAGCATCTCAATATAGGAGACCCTTGAAGATAACTAAAGTAACGCCCTGGTTGATTTCGGCCCCGGCGCCATACCTCGACACTGCTAACGACAACAAAGAACCTCGGCAACGTGAATATGTATTCATCGAGGTCAGTACCGACGAGGGAATCACCGGCTGGGGTGAAATCACAGGTACACTTCCGGCGGCGAACCGATCCGTTTGCGCTGCTCTTCGACACGTGAGCGATCTGATCGAAAGCGACGATCCCCGATTGATCGAAATGATATGGAACAAGATTTTCCGATCATTTACATACATGGGATCACGTGGTGCAACCACGAACATAATTAGTGCAATAGATATCGCACTCTGGGACATTCGCGGCAAGGTGCTCGGACTGCCGATATCTGAGTTGTTCGGTGGTCCAGTGCGCGATGGTGTCCCGATCTATTGTCACCCGCAGAACGGATCGTCGATTGAAGAAATGGTCCAGCACGTAAAGGCGATTGTCGAAACCGGTCAAAAGGCACTGAAACTCGACCCTTTCCAGCCGCATCACGAAGAGGAATCGAACGGCTATCTAACCGGAAAGCTAAGTGCTGAATCTGAAAACCTAGGCGCTGACCGGATTGCTGCTATTCGAGAAGCGGTCGGTCCGGATATAGAAGTCATGATCGACTGCCACGGTCGCTTCGACGTTCCTACTGCTATTCGCCTGGCAAAAGCACTCGAGCCGTACAACATTTGGTGGTTCGAAGAGCCGGTTCCGGTCGAGAGCACTCATGCACTCAGACAAGTTCGTGAGAACGTTGGCGTACCCATTTGCGTAGGCGAGAGGCTTCACACTCGATGGGAATTCGTACCGATTCTCGAAAATGAACTGGCAGATTTCATCATGCCTGATGTCACCTGGACAGGCGGGATTTCTGAGATAAAAAAAATCGCAACGATGGCAGAAGCCTACTACGTACCAATCTCACCGCACGACGCTAGCGGTCCGGTCAACGTCCTTGCAGGAGCCCATGCGATGGCATCTGTACCGAACCACTATAGGGTTGAAACGTCGCGCGCAAAACTCAACGCTTACGATGAATATATCGATCATTCACTCGATATTCGAGGGGATAAGATCTACCTTTCAGATCGCCCTGGACTGGGTATCGAACTAGACAGGGATTACATGCGAGGACACGCACTCGAAGGCTACCGAGACTAGGGAGACAAACATGATCGATTGCATACCAGGGGCACAGGACAACCGGCACGATTTTTCGATTATGCCCGTCAACGTTAGTTCCAACACGACGCTGGTGTTTAAAATCTGCAGTTTCTGCGGAGCATCTTACAGATATGTAGATCAAATCTGGGAAGAAGTACCAGTAGAAGAATCTGGCAGTTGAGGCCCAAATAGGCCAGAAGCTTAATTCTAGATGTTTACATGAACCTTGATAGAACCAGAGGTTTTATCCCAGGCCGCATCGAATCCATCCTGTATGTCTTCAAGCCCAAATTGATGAGTGACAATTTCTCTGTAAGGAATCTCTCTTGATGCCAAAAGATCAATTGCGACTTCATAGTCATGACGACCGTCGATAACTCCGTAGCAAATCACTGATTGAACTCGAATCTCCCTCAAAAGCGGATCGAACAGGTCGATCTCCATAGGAATCTTGATCCCTCCCAGATAGAGCATCGTACCCTGGTTACGAGTTGCGCTGATGGCCTGTGCGAAGGATTTCGACTGATGACCACCCACAGACTCGACTACGAAATCAGCTCCGATGCCACCAGAAGCATCCATGCAAGCTGCTTCAAATTCTCCGTCCTCTGAACCTACAACAATATCTGCACCCATTCTCTTAGCAGCTTCGGCCTGTTGCTGATGTCTTGCCGAAGCGATAACGGTTCGTGCGCCAAATGCTTTAGCTACTGCGATAGAAGAAAGTCCGATAGTTGCAGAACCAACGACACCGACAATATCCCCCGGCTGCATTCGTCCATAACGCAATCCGTGAACGCTGACCGCCATAGGCTCGACTATCGCGCCATCCAACCAAGTGAATGAATCAGGCAGTTTGAATAGTCCTGCTGGCTTGCGGGTCATGTACTGAGCAAACCCACCGCCTGTGTCCAGAGCAAGGTTCACACAGTGCTTGTACTGGCCATACCTGCAAAAATGGCATGTCAGGCAAGCCCTCCCAGCGCCTATCATTTCTATAGCGACTCGATCTCCGATCGAGAGGTTATACTCGCCTTGAGGAAGCTCAAGAATCTCTCCGGTTGTCTCGTGACCAGACGCCAGCGTTTGAGCCTCCGTTCGGCTGGTCGTCATATGAAGGTCTGAACCACAAATCCCTGTCTGACGGATACGGATCATCGCGGAACCCGGATACATCTCGGGCATCGGAACGTCCTGTACAAGGTATTGTCCGGTTCCGTCGTCTAGCGCGGCTCGCATCGTATCCGACATCTAAATCTCTCTTCCTTAAGCGGCATATGTCGCTATAAAAATCCAACACGGTTATGAATTCGATCCGTCGTCCCGGTTAGTGGCGCATCTTACCCCACTTTGATGGGTGTATCCTCATCACTGAGTGAGCTCTGAAGCATCTTTTAAATCCTCGAGAAACAATCCTGATGACCAGAATTTTAAATTTCCGCGGCGTATATGCAATTCCTGTTACCCCATTTAACGAGGATCTCTCCATAGATTGGCATTCACTGAGAAAGTGCATAGCTTTCAGCGTTGATAATGGTGCACACGGAATCGTCTTGCCCGTAAATGCCTCAGAAGGTCCATTTCTTACTGATTCAGAACGCAAAAAGGTACTCAAGACCGGAATCGAAGTCGTTGACGGCGCAGTTCCTGTCATTGGCGGAGTTAGCGGCGCTTCGACCGTTATATCGGTCGACCTGACCGAAAATGCTGCCAGTCTCGGTGCCGATGCGGTAATGGCCATGCCTCCAAACGGAGCTACAGGCTCAATTGTTTGGGACCACTACGTTGCGATCGCCGAGGCTGGACAGCTTCCCGTTTGGATACAAAATAACAAACCGCCTGCCGGACCTGTAGTTCCTACTAACCAAATGGTCAAGCTGCTGAAAGAAGTGAAGCACGTCGATTACGTGAAAGAGGAAAGCTATCTTCCAGGCCAGGTCATGACTGAGCTTCTAGAAAAAGCAGGAGGCGCAGTTAAAGGGCTTATGGGAGGAATGGGCGGACGCTATCTCGTCGATGAGTTCCGACGAGGTTCTTGTGGCACGATGCCCGCGGGTCATATCACGGAGGCGCACGTAAAGCTGTGGAATGCTCTGGAGGCCGGTAGCGTTGATGAAAAGGGGCTACAAGTGGTGACTGATGAAGCGCGAGAAATCTGGGAACAAATGATCCCTTCCCTGAACTTTGAATTCATGTTTGGCGCCAATGCCTATAAAGCAGCCTACTGGCGACGTGGGATTATAAGGACCCCACTGACACGAAACCCCGCTAACAAATCACTCGACAAGTTAGACTATGAGGAATTAGACAAAATCCTCGATCGAATGAGTGACCTGCTGAACAGATAAGGGTTTACAAAAAATTTTAACAAAAACTCGAGATCATAATGCGTGAAAAATTACGCGATAAAACCCGGGATACACTCGCCGAACGCCTAAATACTATCGGTGTAACGGCAACCTTATCTGAACGCGATCGGCCCGAAGAAAAAGTTGGGAACCGATTATTTCGAAGGTCCCTTGGGATAATTGATATCGCCGATGAAGGATTGATCAAGTGGATCAACATTATCAAGCAGGATCGCCAAAAAGATTCGCCACCTCGATGGTGGGTTTACCTAGGGGTACCCGGAGACCGGCAAATCCCAGAATCGCGTTCGGTAAACATACAAATCAAGCGAAAAAAATCTTTCCCACTCTTCGGAAAAATTGTCGGTGTCACCTAGAAAGAACAAGATCGCAACCACGGGCTTGCAAAGAAACTTTCAGATGACGCTGAAACCGATAACCTTGCCACCGGTATAGGAAATATCCGAGTCCAGACCCTACACGAAGAATTCAGTGGCTGGTCAATTGAAATCGATCGCAGGTTCGATCCAACCCCTGAAATCTGGGAATCATTCCAAAGGGTCGCGGATATCAGCGTCAGATCGATCGCTTATTTCTGATCGCCCCCGTTTGTTCGCTGCCTTCGCCACACCATAACCATCATTATCACTGGGAACAGCACAATCCCCGTGCCAAGAATAAGCACCATCGCTCCCGGCGAAATACCCAGTACGTGATCGATCTTTGTGCTCAACCACTCCCACAGTGTCGGATCAATCGGCTCTGAATGGTGTAGTAATGGTCCATTAGAAGCTGACATTTCAGGTGGTCACCACTGTGGTTTCATCCGAACTTAGAATTACTTCACGAGGTACCTGAACATAACGCACCGAGTCTTTCTTTTCCTTGATGGAAAGGCTCACGATTCCGGCAGCAAGTAATGTCACCGCACCTACGGCAAACGGAACGTCATATGAACCCCAATGGGTGAATGCCAGCCCAAACGCCCACACTGCAGCAGCTCCGCCAAAAGCGTGGGACATATTTGCCAATCCGAACAGTGTTCCCAAATTACGCACGCCATAAACGTCAGCCGTCAGGGACGCGGTCAGAGGCACGGTCGCAAGCCAGGACATACCGCCTATTAGTGCAAACGACCATAAGCCCATCGAGCCAGGTAAGAAGATGAGCGCTAGGAACGCCACTCCCCGTACAAGGTAAACAGCTCCAAGAAGGTTTTTCCTCTGCAACCGGTCCGATAAAAGTCCAACGACTATAACTGCGCAGGCGTTGATTCCACTCAACAAGCCAAACGCTAGTGCTGCTGTATCCCTAGAGATGTCTTCACTCTGAGCCCAACGTACGTAGTGAAACGCAATAGAGGATGTAGTGATTCCGCACACGAAATATCCGAAGGAAAGTTGCCAGATTGGACGCGATCGAAGCGCGTAAGTCCACCGTTCGACATATTTAGGCCCAACAGGATCTTGAAATGCATCACTATCTTGATCAACGATCGATTTCCCGCCGTCGACCTTTAATCCCATGTCTCCAGGTTTGCTTCGAACTATTAGAAGTATTAGTGGAATCCCAATTACTAAGGCGAGCGACCCAGTCACAATCCATGCTATACGCCAACCGAATTCCAGCTCCACGTAATCAAGAAAAGGAACAAAAATTAAACCCCCAACCGATCCTCCAGCGACCAGCACAGACATTGCCATTCCGCGCCGTTTTTTAAACCACCGTACGACTATGACACCTGTAGTCGCAGGTGAAATCCCTCCGGAGGCAAAAGAAATAACTAACCCATACAGCACAACAAGGCCGATAACACTCGAAACAGCAGCTACTGCTATCGTGCCCAGGGCCATAACAGCTAATGAAGCGATCACAATCGGCCTACCGCCATATCGATCCGCAAGCCAGCCGAATATCGGTTGTGAAATTCCAGTGGCGAGTGTCCCTACAAACCCAACGAAGGAAATAGCGGCGGTCGTGACACCCCAATCCTCCTCCCAGGTGGATATGAAAATCCCAAAACCCTGTCGAGCTCCTATTGAAATAAACGTTGCGAAAAATAAAGCGGCAACAATGTACCAACCGTAAAACACGCGCTTACGCCCGCGATTTTCAGTTCCGCCATGTTCAGGACTCATTTACCCACCAGGAGAATGCCGTATTTTCTCAAACCTTAATCAACTCCCATTATCTCAACGGCATCCCGATTAATTATCCCCTCAATATCCTCTTCGGGAATAGTGGGCAGGTGATGATCTCTAGCAAATTTTGGTAGACCCCTTAGATGGTCTATGTTGTCCTGCGGACGTGTGACAGGCCAGTCAGAAGCAAACAATATCTTTTCGGTAGCTCCCCATTCGTGAAAGAGTCTCATACCCTGCCAAAAAGAATACGGACGGTAAAACTGTGCCGATACGTCAGCCCAGACGTTAGGGTGCTTGCGCACGACTGAAAGACAGTCCGTCTGCCATGGATGTGCCAAATGAGCTAACACCATAGTCAAATTGGGGAAAGCCATTGCGATCTTGTCTGAGGTCAGGGGATGTGCATAAGTCAACGGTGCTTCGGTCATCGGTGAGGTACCCTGGTGGAAAACGATAGGAATTTGATCAGCTTCAAGTCTTGCGAATAGTGCGAACGCCTCAGGACCTGTAGGGTCGAAGTCCTGGTAATTGGGTCCGAGCTTGATCCCTTTGCATCCCAGATCGCCAACACATCGGTCATACTCGTCATTCCAATTGGGGTCGAGCGGATGCAACGACATGAACGGAATGATCTTGTCAGGTGCGTGTTTGGCTGTTTCGGAAGCCACGTCATTGTGATTCTGATCTTCTGACCAGCCTCCCGTAAGAAGAACTTGCTTTTCTGGAAGCCACGGCCGTGGAGCGATTCCGAAAATAAACGCTTTATCAACAGCTTCCATATCGCGCAAATAGTCGGCAATTGAATTAGTAAGCTGAACCGCCTCACCAGACCGCATAGCTGTTTCGGTAACCATGTCGCCTGGCGGTACGGTGTCTTGGTGACTCGGAAGATGGGTATGGACGTCAACGATCATTTCTATTTACTCTCCGACTTTTAACAAAATGCATTTCGATCGGTGTGCGCAAATGTTACGCCAGGCAAGAGCTTACCGTAACCAGACTGAATCCCTGAGATGCCATTTACTTATATGCAACAACTCATATATACAGTTGGATATGAAGCATAACTCGGTCAGTAATCCAACAGCAAAAGGTGACAGCGCCCATTTCCGCAGCTGGCAAAACCGCGTGCTATTCAGTTACACAGCCTTCTATCTGTTCGTCTACATGGGAAGGTTCAACCACTGGCCAGCAGGACCAATAATACGAGAAGAACTTGGATTCACCCATATCGATATCGGCATCATCAACGCCTGCTTGCTCTGGGGGTTCGCCATCGGCGGATTCACCCATGGGAGAATCGCCGAAACTTACGGTTACAGGTTCTGGCTGCTCACAGGGACGATTGCATCGGTTGCTCTGAACTGGATCACGAGCTTCGGTAATAATCTCTGGACAATCGCGATCCCCTGGGCACTCAACGGTTTTGCGAACGCAACGGTCTGGTCACCAGGAATTGGAATGCTGGCCCAATGGTGGGACAGAACTCAGCGGGGTCGGGTCATGGGCCTGGTAGGGGTTTCGGCAGGACTCTCGATGTTGATCATGTGGGCTGTTACCGGCTGGACCGTCTCGGAATTCGGCTGGCGGGCTGCTTTCAGGTATCCACCATTGCTGATGCTTCCTGTAGGAATAGTTTTATTCTTGCTGGTGCGGGACAGACCCTCAGACGTGGGGCTGAAAGACCTTGATCAGTCAGGATCACTTAACAGTGAAAAAGAATTAAACGAACAACTCAGTCAAATAAAAGAAGGTCCGTTTGCTCCGTACAGAGTTCTCTTCTCAAGCTGGCGATTCGTTGCGACGTCCCAGGTAAAGGGACTGGAAAATGTCGTTCGATACGGTCTGACCACCTGGGCACCGCTTTATTACTTCGAGGAAGCAGGGCTTTCTATCGAAACAACGGCTCTGGTAACGATAGCAATACCCGTTGGATACCTTACAGCTCCGCTTGTTTCAGGATGGATTTCAGATGTTCTTCTTGATGGCAGGCGAAGTCCGATGATCGCGGTCTCGGCCATTGTCTCAGCTGCTGCATTAATTGGCCTGGCTGTAATACCAGCCGAAAATATTTACACCGGCGCAGCATTGTTATTTATCGGGGCGTTCGCAATGAGCCTCTCTATGACTTCAACATTGGCGGTAGACATGTTCGGACCTCGTTACGCGGCTACGGCATCAGGAGTCATCGACGGGAATGGGTACTTATACGCCGGAGCCCAGGCAATAATATTCGCCCTCATACTCGATACAGCAGGAGCACCGTGGCATCTGGTTTTCCTGGGGATGGCAGCGGCAAGAATACTGTCAGCAATTATTGCCTGGCGAATAAGGATCTAACGGTAAAAGTTGGGTGTTACGTCAAAAAGCGAACTATCACCCACGGCGAAACGTATTTTGCAACTTCCATCTCGGCTACAGGTGAATTCAGCCCCTCAAAACACGAAAACCTATCTCGCTACCGAGGCTCTTTTTCATGGAAAGTCGGATCATCAACAGTGCCAAATTTTCGAGCAGTATCGAATTCGATAAGGTCCCAGCGTCAACTGTGTCGAAACCCAGTTCTGCTATGAGTCGAATGACGATCTGCTTAGACTCCTCATCGTCTCCACATATAGGTATTGAAATCTCTCTACCGTCAAGCTTTCTACCATCCAATAGCCTTGCATCAACAATATTCAATGCCTTAACCACGTTCGCTCCAATGGCCCATCCAGCTACGAACTCTCCTCCCGACTCATCCTGACCCAGTCCCATGTTCAGGCCTTTTACAAACGGGTTCGTGGCATCAATCACTGTCTGTCCAGAAAGGTCGCCAAGTGCCATAACGGAGTCCTTAGCTGCCTTCCATGGAACAGCTAGGACGACCACATCTGCCCCAATCACCGAATTCGACAGGCCGGCTGCCTCAACTCCATTCCCGATCTCAGCCACCAGATCACCAAGTCGTTCGGAGTCGGGAGTCCTCGATCCGATCACTACCGCATGTCCCAGGCAAGACCATCCTCTGGCAAGCCCAGATCCGACACTTCCACTTCCTATAATCGCTATCCGCATCAGGCCTCGATGTCCAGATGTGATCGAGGAGCCCAGCCCAGCAGGGCCTTTGCCCGCGACAGGTTATGCTCTTTTTCGTTTTCATCACCTGCTATAAACACAGGATCAAAACGACCATGCCCTATCTGCACATTCTCCAGAGCGGCCAGATAGGCCCGGGCAAGGTCTGCTTCATCTGTAACAAAAAGCATATTAGAGCCATCAGGTCTTACAAACTTAGGCTGAGTGCGCTCTTCCATGTAGGCCTCGCGTCCGCGCGGGCCAGTGATTCGTAGTGCTGTGATATTCATATCAAACCACGATGCAAAATATCTGCAAATTCCTTCGCCAAATCCTTTGCTGAGCCCATAGGCAGTCGGAGTATCCAATGGGATTTCGTCTTCTGACTTGTAGTAATTTCGACCCCTGTAGTGAACACTCATAGAACTTGTATACACACCTCTTGTTAGCCCGGAGCCCTGTGCCAGCCACAAGAACGTATGCAGCCCAAGACAATTAACCTCGTAGTTCTCGCGTATCACTTTCAGGTCCTGATCAGTAACCATGCCACCCTGTGGGCTTTTCATTACCAACCAGATAAAAGCATCAACACCACCAACGGCCTTTTCAATCGCTTGTGGATCGGTAACCGAACCCTTAACAAAGTCGATTCCTTCATGCTGAGGTTCAGCTATGTCAAGAACTCGAATTTCATGTTTTTCTCTTAGGTAAGGAGTGATGAATGAACCAACCATTCCAGCACCTCCTACAAGTAACACTTTCAATTCATACTCCTCTGTTGCAATGAAAAAGCAAACCGCCGTACGACAACTAATATGTAATTAGACACTTCGATTTTTTTAGTCGATAGCTCGTTAGTCATCATCTTCAAAATCGTCGTCTGCGCCATCCAAAACAGCACGCATTCCATAAGAAACCGTGTCAAGCTTTGCAATCATCTCATCTGGCAGCCTAAGCTCGAGAGCCCCGGCCACGTCTGCTATTTGCTCGACAGTATCAGCCCCTGAAATAGCAACTGTAACCTCAGGATGTGACATCACCCAAGCCATGGCAACCTGCGACATGCTAACTCCCAGTTCACTTGCCACATCGTTGACCGCCATGATTACCCTACCGGCTTTACCTCTCATGTAAGTAGCGATCTGTCCCTGTCGTCGCGAACCCCACAGGGTGCTGTCATCCGGCACCTCTCCGTGTTTATAGGTTCCGCTCAAGAGTCCCACACCCAAAGGGCTGTAAGCCATCAGGCCTACTCCGCTCTCTCGAATCATCGGGAAAAGCTCGTCTTCCTGAGTCCTGTTCATCAGCGAATAGGGATTCTGGACCGCTATAAGGGACTGAGCATTGATACGCCTCTGCACTTGGAGCGCCTGCACCACCTGCCACGCCTGGAAATTACTGACTCCTACATAACGGATCTTACCCTGCTGAATGAGCGTCTCCATTGCACGGAACTGCTCTTCAAATAAAGACATGTCATCTACACCGTGAAAAATGTAGACGTCAACATGGTCGGTCTGCAAACGCTTGAGCGATCGTTCAATCTCACGCATCACGTGAAAGCGAGAAGAGCCCCGGTCATTTGGGCCCTCACCAATCGGGCTAAAAACCTTGGATGTGATGACAACATCATCCCTTCGGCCTTTCAAAGCCTGCCCAAGAACTTCTTCAGAGCTTCCTATATTTCGGCGATCGTCCATAAACCCATATACGTTCGCACAATCGATAAGGTTAATTCCAGAATCAAGTGCCTGCAGCACCACGCTCTTGGCATCATCACGATCAAACTGGCCTCTAAAACCCAATCCCAACGCCATACGCGAGACCTTCACCCCAGCCGTACCAAAATTCACATATTCAATGCTCAATGGGAAACCTCCTGTAGACGCATTTCAAATAGACTACTGAGCGCCCAATTTCGATTTGTTTGAGCGCAGATTCTAACCTGTTCTCGACACGATACCCGCAATCTACAGTCGATTACGGGATCTATTCAGCAAACATCCAGAGACAGGCCAGGTAAATAACACGTTGATTGATCCGGTGATCGTCGCTAATGACATCCGAAAAAAATACGAGGACATTGATGCCGTAAACGGCATTTCATTCGAGGTTCGACGCGGTGAGGTATTCGGAATGCTCGGACCAAACGGTGCGGGCAAGACCACCACCATAGAAATTCTCGAAGGCATGAGAAGCGCTGACTCCGGCGAAGCTATCATCAATGGTATAAACGTGAAAAAGGATCCAACTTCAGTCAAGTCAATAATCGGAGTACAACTTCAACAGAACGCCTTCTTTGACAACTTGAAACTCTCTGAAATCGTAGGTATGTATGCACAACTCTATGAGGCTAAGGTAGATCCGGTTGAAGTTCTCTCAAGAGTAGGGCTGGAGGGTCGTAAAAGTAGTCAGTACGCGCAACTTTCAGGAGGGCAGAAACAGAGACTATCTATCGCGGTGGCACTGGTTAATGATCCTGTAATTTTGTTTCTGGATGAACCTACAACAGGACTGGATCCTCAGGCGCGTCGGCAGGTTTGGGCATTGGTTAAAAAGATTCGAAACGATGGGTCCACGATAGTTCTCACCACCCATTACATGGAAGAGGCGGAAGAGCTTTGCGACCGTATTGCTGTCATCGAAAGCGGCGAAATTATAGCCATAGATACTCCCAACGCTCTTATAGATCAGCTTCTATCAACTGGTTTCAAGCCTGAAAAGCGAGTGCGAGAAGCGACTCTCGACGATGTATTTTTGAATCTTACAGGCCGAGACCTCCGAGACTAAAAGATGAAGATTTATCTAGCCCTCACGGTTGTTTCGTTGAAGATGTATTTCCGAAACAAGCAGGCGCTTTTCTGGGCGCTGTTTTTCCCGATGCTGATCATGCTCATTTTCGGGATGATGAACTTTGATGGTTACAACGCGCCAAGTGTTGGCATTCATGATGGAGCCAAGAGTGAGGCGTCCCGTACTTTGATTCAGGCACTTCAGGGCAATGATGACCAGGTGCTCAAAGTCTCTACAGGGACACCTGAAGACATTTTGCATGATTTGAAGTTTGGCGAATCGCGAGCAGCAATTGTCATCCCTAAAAATTACGGGGTGCCAGGCGAATTGGCAGTTCTAGAGGTAACGTACGATGAGCGTTACTCACAAGAACGCGCTGTTATATCAACAATACTGGGGCAGGTAACCGATAGTCTATTCAAAGAATACGCTGCTGTCCCGGACGAATATCGAGTTGAAAACTCGATCAAAGTAAATGAATCATTAATTCAAGGTCAGGGTCAGGGATTCAAAGGCTGGTTGATCCCAGGTATAGCGGCTATGGCCATCATGCAGACCGGCCTGTTCACGGTCGTGTTTTCTTTAGTTAGGTTCAAATCTCAAGGCGTGTTACGACGTCTAAAAGCGACCCCTATCGGAGCAACGCATTTCCTCGCCGGGCAACTCACCACAAAGGCTATCGTTGTTGTAATTCAAACCTACGTACTGATTATTGTCGGCGCACTGGTACTTGGGGTAACAATCAACACCGGACGGCTTGGTGCATGGTTTGATCTAACGGTCCTAGCACTCCTGGGGGGAGCACTATTCATCGCTATGGGACTAGCCATATCGGGTTGGGCCAAAAGTGAAGAAACCGCAGCACCCATGGCTAACGTCATCTCAATGCCTATGATGTTTCTTTCAGGCGTTTTTTTCCCACTCTCTGTGATGCCCGATTGGCTGACCAGATGGTCTCAGTACCTTCCTCTAACCTATCTTGCAGATGGCATGCGGGCTATAACGGTTGAAGGCGCAACGGTAACAACACTAGGCAATGAGCTGCTTGGTCTCACTTTATGGATCTTAGTGGTCTTCACTATCGCCACAAAAACCTTCCGATGGGAATGATATTGATACGAAGGAGATATTTGTCAGATAAGCTTCTCACCTAACTCGGCACGGTTTCATGATGATTAGATCGATAGTATTTAACTTGCCAGTAAATGGACAATAAAAGCAAAATTTATTTGTAGATTTTATGACCAACACACCTAACTCAGAGAATTCAGGCAGTGTAGACAGTAAACGCGTCAGCCTCGCAGTTGGAGAACTCTCCCGCAGAACAGGCGTCACAACGGCTACCATCAATTACTACGTGCGCATCGGGGTGCTCCCACCCCCCAGGAAAACCAGCAGAACACGCGCACTTTATCCGGCAAATTTCGAAGGTCTAATAATAAAAATCAAAGAACTCCAAGCGGCCGGACTTAACCTGAACGGCATCAAACAGGTCATAAACGGTGATCCAACATCGCCCCTCGCTGGCGCGATCTCCCCAGAACAAGCTACCTCCGCTCCTATCAGTTCCACCCCGACCGGTCCGATTCCTGTACCTGACTTTCTTGAACAGAGTGGATTGGATGATGAGCTTTACGATAATTTGATCGCCGCCGATCTGCTAAGACGTCCTCGCCCAGGTCCGGACAACGCACCTGCGCATGACAGGCGAGACCTTACGGCAGCTCGGGCATTTGCAAGACTCAAAGCGGCCGGAATCCAGTACCAATTGCTGGAGCGACACGCAGAGTACTCTCCTCTGTCGAGAGCGGAGGCCCTGTTCCTCGCAGAACACCTAAACTCAGCAACTATTCGATCCACGTCTACCCAGCCGATAAATCTCGTTGGAGCCTTCGATACGGTTCGCCGATACCTGCGCAACCTGAAATTGGACGAAGCATTCCCGGATTGGCGTGCCCCAAAAATTTAACTGGGGTTACGGTGCTTATCCTTTACATAGTCAATTACTACACCTAGCCCATCTGGCGGAGCCCCAAGTCGAACGGCTTCGTCAAAATCTTTTTCAGAATCTGCATCCTGACCAATAGCAGCATGTGCAACTGCACGGTTTCCGTGAATATCAGCCACGCCCGGTTTAAGCTCTATAGCTTTAGTGAAATTATTGATTGCCTGCTCGAAATCGCCCATGGAAAGATAGGCCGTGCCGAGGTTGAATTGAATTTCGTGATTATGAGGATCCAGCCATGCCGCCTCTTCAAAATCAGATACTGCCTTGTCTAAAATCCCCAGTTGAGCGCACTTAAGGCCACGTCGAAAAAAATCATCAGAAGTTTTTGGCGGGAACTCTATATCCGACTTGTTAACTTCACTTTGAGAATCGTCCGAAATGGTCAAATCTAATAAACTCCAGGGCGATATTTATGGACGCATTACTGAAAACCACTATCAATATTAACCCGTAAGCCGGATAATCCAACAGCCCTACCCAATAGTGTTAGAGGCAACACTCCATCCTGAAGAATTTATGTTATTCAGTTGAAGAGAGAAAAATGAGAATTTCTATTATCGGTCAGTCAGCATTTGGAAAGTCAGTCTTAGAGACATTAGCCGTAAACGATGTTGATGACATCGTAGGAGTATTCGCTCCACCCACTAGAGAGGGACGACCAGCCGATCCGATATCTGAGGCAGCCAATGCCTTAAACGTGCCAGTTTTCGGATTCAAACGTCTACGTGACCCAGAAGCAGTAACTCAATTCAAATGTCTGGAACCTGAACTTTGCATCATGGCATTCGTAACAGACATCGTGCCGATGGAAATGATCAATTCTCCGATTCTAGGTACTATTCAGTACCACCCTTCACTTCTCCCTCTGCACCGCGGACCCAGTTCAATAAACTGGCCAATAATCAACGGAGAATCCAACACAGGCCTGACAATATTTTGGCCCGACAACGGACTTGATACGGGACCAGTATTGATGCAAAAAGAAGTCGAAATCACCCCAAAAGAAACTCTCGGTGATCTTTATTTCAAAAAACTATTCCCATTAGGTGTGGAAGCAATAATCGAATCTGTTGAACTCATTCGATCTGGAAAAGCACCGAAAATAGTCCAGGATGAATCGAAGGCAACCTACGAGGGATGGTGTAAAGCCGGGGATGTTCAAGTCAACTGGGGGGAATCTGCAAGTACTATTTTCAACATGATCCGTGGCGCAGATCCGCAGCCAGGAGCCAACACTACCTTCAAGGGGACAAAACTTTCGCTCTATGATGCAGCGACGTCATCTGACAATACTGCGACTCCTGGCACCGTTTTATCCATCGACGAGTTTGGAATCCATGTGTCCACCAGTGACGGTAATGTCAACATAGGACGAGTGCGGGAATCCGGTTCAGGGAAGGTTCTGTCAGCCGAATGGGCCGAATCGGTCGGACTTGGGGTGGGCGACATACTGGGCACCTAATGACTGTTTAAGAAACCAGTAATTAATTCATTCACCATGTTGGGATGATCCAGGAAAGGCACATGCCTGGCATCCTCAATAATATGCAGGCTCACATTGGGCAAGAGATGGGCTAAACGATAGCCGTGCTCTACGGGAAACACCCGATCTTCTGCTCCCCAAATAGCAAGCGTAGGTGCAGTTATCGAGGCCAGCTCTTCATCAGTGAATATCGATTTTTGACCCTTAAAACTTGTAATAGCAGCCAGACTGGATCTCATAGCACGACCATGTCCATCCGATAGGGTCACATCGTAGGCATACTGCTTATATGCTGAGGCTGCAGCAAAATCCGAATCCACAACTTCCATCGTTTTGAAGTAATTGTCCTGCCCCCATCGATTCGGCTTAACAATCAATCGGCCAAAGAATGGAACATTCGCCAACTTAAAAACTAAAGGGAAATCTCGACCCAGCCCAGCAGAATCGATAACTATCAATTTACCCAGTCGATCCGGATGCTCCAGCGCCATGGCTAAAGCGGCTTGTGCACCCATAGAAAGTCCCACGACATCGACGCGACTAAGACCAAGCTCATCAAACAGTCGAACCATATAACTCAAGAGATATGGAAGAAGCGGCGCTTTATACGCATCCTGACTCGACAGGCCAAATACCGGATGGTCTGGTGCAATCACACGTCGGGTTTTGGATAATACCTCAATCTGCTTGAACCAAATCGCTGATCCTGCTCCACCGCCATGAAGCATCAAAACCGGCGGGCCTTCGCCGTAATCAAGGTAGTGCACCCGACGATCACCCAGATCGATAAATCGGCCTTGATAGTCAAGGCCCGCGGCATCCAGCAGCTTTGACATGCTTAAAAAGATCTGTCGCCCAGGCTCTGTGAGTTCTTCAGAGTGCATCATTTACGGTTTTGTCTATTAGAAAAATTTATTGGTGAAAATACAAATCGCAAAACCGAGTATAAACAAGTCAATCACAATACAATCCCCAGCGTCATGAGTCCGCCAAATCAAAAACCAGACATAACACCTACAACTGGAGGCGAGCAAAGCACGTCTCCAGAACAGTCGACTGCAGAATCTGAACTTCAGCAACAAGCATGGGAATTACTCGAGTTTACGAATGTTCGAGCACTCCTAGCCGATCGCACCCGTTTTTTTATGTCCCGTGAAATGGCCATGACAGTTGAGCCGCTACTTCACATGGAAGATGTAGAGAGACTACAGGACGAGACAGCACAAGCGGTATTAATGCTGTCAACGGTCGGCGACATAGGCCTAGCGGGAACTCGCGATCCTCGTGCTCTTCTTAGGCGTGCCGCTATCGATGGAATGCTCACTGGAAACGAAATCGTTTCGATTCTATTCTTACTCGACTCCATATGGACAGCGCGCAACACCGTGGCATCGATGAAAGGGCGAGCACCTCTGCTCGAAGAAATAATCGCAGATATCCCCAACATGAAAGATCTGAATGAAGAAATTATTAAGTCGATCTCTAGTAAAGGAGAAGTACTCAGCTCAGCCACTCCAAAATTGGCCAGATTACGAGCAAACGTGAGTAAAACGTTCCAACGGGTAATGCGTGCAATGGAACGTATCGCAAACAGCAAGGCTGTTAGGCAGTCCCTACAATCGACAGCAATTGCGACACGAGGTGAGCGACTAGTTCTCGAAGTACGCGCCGATGCCAGAGAGTCCGTGCCTGGGATCGTACATGACGTGTCTGGCAGCGGGTCTACGCTTTTTGTTGAACCAATGAAAGCAGTAGGCCTCTGCAACACGTGGCGAGAGACGGCTGCAGAGGCTCAGAGAGAAGAAGAACGCATTCTGCGCAGGGCTTCACGGCTGATCGGCGATCGAGAAGATGATGCACTGATCTCTTTAGAAGCTGCGGCTGCGATCGATTTCATCGTAGCTCGGGCCCGGCTCTCGATATCAATGGGAGGGAGGCGTATGGGAACTATGCCGGCCGGATCGGATAACGTTATTAATCTTGTTGGTGCCCGGCATCCTCTTCTTGGTAATAATGCAGTACCCATCACAATTAATATCGGCCCTGGATTCCGAGGACTTGTCATTACAGGACCCAACACCGGTGGAAAAACTGTAGCTATCAAAACCATCGGTCTTTTCGCTCTTATGCATCAAGCTGGGATGCAAGTACCGGTAATCAATGGCGATATAGCAATTTTCGACGCCGTATACGCAGATATTGGAGACTCGCAATCTATCGAGCGGTCTGTTTCAACGTTCTCGTCCCATATGGGTCGAGTAATCAATATCTTGGTTGATGCAACTTCAAATTCGCTAATTCTGCTTGATGAGCTGGGAACAGGAACTGACCCGGAAGAAGGATCTGCCCTCGCACGATCAGTATTAGCCCATGCAGCTGCCAACGAGATGCCAATCGCTATCACATCACACTACCGAGCAGTCGCTGAGTATGCTGCAGAGTCCGAAGGCCTTCAAAACGCTTCGGTTGAACTTAATCCCGATACGATGATGCCCACTTACCAAGTGCTAATGGGTATTCCGGGACGCAGCTATGCTATCCACGTTGCCAAACATCTGGGAATGCCGAGCCATATGCTCGCTGACGCTGAATCGATGATGGATCCTAGTCGAGCAGAGGCTGAAAGTATTCTGGAACAGCTTCATCGAGAGCGAGAGGAAACCAGTCGAATTCGAGAAGAAGCCGAAAAAGCTAAGATTCAAGCTGAAACAACCCGAAAAGATCTCCAAAACAAACTAAGTAATGTGACTCGCTCGCAAGAAAACATGATCGAAAAATCGCGGGTGGAACTTCGACGCGAGACGGAAGAAATCCGACGCAGCTTAAGAAAAATAGTCAGCAAAGCACGTGATGATAAAGATCTTGCAACTGCACAACGCGCAATTGGCCGTATTCGTAATCAGTTCTCCGATCCTACATGGCTGCCGTTGGCTCCACCACCAGAGAACGAAATATCAACAGATCCTGAACTAGATCGGCCTCTGCAATCTGGGGATCAAGTGGAGATTAAAGGCCTGGACGTCCAGGCCGTTGTTATAGGGGTTAATCCCGATGGAATCGTTGAGCTGCAAATGGGCAATGCCCGTATCGAATTAAACGAACGGCAATTACGTTTGGTTAAAGCGCCTAGTGTTCCTAATAGTTCAAAAGAAGCTGCTCGTATCACGGTCAATGCGACCAAAGGCGAAAAACCCGTACAAGAGTTAGATGTACGGGGTACCAGGGTCGATGAATCTGAACAACTTGTGACCCAGTTTGTCGATGATGCATCGATGCAAGGGCTTACGAGCATTCGAATCATCCATGGGACGGGCACAGGTGCACTAAGAGAGGCAATTCGATTACTGCTAGCAAAGCATCCTCTTGTCGGATCATTCAGCGCCGCACCTCAAAACCAGGGCGGTAATGGTGCGACACTGGTCAATCTCAGCTGAATCCCAACATTCTACGGAAAAATCATCCATGCATGGCTAGTACGGGTCACTACAAAAATATTTACCCAATGAGAGAACGCTCAACCGCTTCAAGCGTTAATTTAATGTTTCTTTCTGTATGAACAGTTGAAATAAACCAAGCCTCGTACTGTGAAGGCGGAAGATATACGCCGTTATCAACCATTTTGTGAAAAAACACGCCGTATGCCTCCCTGTCAGTTGCTGAGGCTGTTTCCATGTTTGTCACCTGGATGTTGGAGAAAAACACCGTCATAAGTCCGCATGCCCGGTTAATTACCGCTGGAACCCCCGCCTTAGCGAATACATTCGTAACTCCATTGGCAAGTTTATCAGTGGCAATTTGAAGATCCTGATAAACACCCGGTTTACCCAGCTCATCCAATGTAGCTATGCCAGCAGCCATAGCTACCGGATTACCAGAAAGAGTTCCTGCTTGATACATGGGACCAAGGGGAGCTACTTCAGACATAATTTCTGCACTTGCACCATAAGCGCCCACCGGGAACCCGCCGCCAATTATTTTCCCGAGACATGTAATATCCGGCGTTACCCCGAACGTCGACTGAGCTCCACCCAAAGCAACTCGAAACCCTGAAATAACTTCATCAAAAATCAACAAACATTGATGCTCACGGGTTAATGATCGTAACCCCTCTAGGAATCCATCAACAGGCAGAACTACTCCCATATTCCCCGCGATGGGCTCAACAATCACGGCTGCTACCTCACCAGGATTTGACTCCAAGAGCCCTTTAACCGACTCAAGATCGTTATATTCCGATACAAGTGTGCTTGCAGCGTAACCCGGATGAACTCCAGATGAAGATGCAATTCCTTGATTCGCTAATCCAGAGCCTGCCTCGACAAGCAATGCATCTTCATGGCCGTGATACCCACCTCTGAACTTGATGATCTTATTTCGGCCAGTTTTAGCACGAGCCAGCCTGAGAGCCGACATAGTTGCTTCGGTCCCCGAACTGACAAACCGAATTACCTCAATTGATGGAACCGCATCAACAACCCTGCGAGACATCTCTACTTCCAACTCGGTTGGAGCGCCAAATGATGTGCCTGAACGTGCAGCGTCAATCGCCGCGTCAATCACTACTGGATTGGCATGCCCCAAAATCATTGGACCCCAAGAGCATACGTAATCAACCAGCTCGTTGCCGTCGACGTCCCAAATGCTTGATCCAGCAGCTTTCTCAAGGAAAATCGGGGAGCCTCCCACTGAACCCCACGCACGTGCTGGACTATTGACTCCGCCAGGCATAATCAGCTTAGCGTCTGAAAATAGCTGTTCGGACCTAACGCGTGACAATTAATTACTCCCAATAAAACCCATGGTTATCACTAACCAGACATTGTGACGCGAAAAATCAGACTCGAACAGTACTGGACCATCTGTTTAAACCCAGTCTCACCGACTACGCGAAACTAGTCGGTTTTATCTTCATCTTGTTTAAGCAGAGCAAAAACTTTTTGAACAGATTCAGCAGCTTGAGTTTCTTCACTACGAAGGAAATTGATCGGATCTGCAAGAATCCTCCGAACCAGTGAGCGGGACATCTTTTCTAGTAACTGCGCCTGTTGGTCTGTCAACCCGCCCATTCGAGCTAGCGTTTGCTCGACTTCTTCCCGACGCATCCGCTCGGTCCGCGCACCAAGAGAACGGACCACCGGCTCACTATCAATACCAGTCAAGCGTTCTTTAAAACGAGAAATCCCATCATTAATAAGCTCCCTAGCCTGGGCAGATGCAGATTCTCTGAGGGCCCAATTCTCCCTCGACTTTAACTGAAGCTCAGAAAGACTTATAAGTGTGACGCCCGGAACTTCCGCGACAGTCGGATCAACATCCCTTGGCATCCCAACATCAAGAATATTCAAAGGTCGGCCGGGTCGCTCATCCATAACGGATCTAATAGTTTCGACGGTGATGATCGGGTCTGCAGAAGCCGTGCATGTGATCAACATGTCACAACCGACAAGAGTCTCTGGAACTTTTTCGTATGTAACCTGAAAAGAACCAAGCTCTTCCGCAAGAACACTGCCACGCTCAAACGATCGACTCGATACGACAATTTCGTCGGCCCCATAGCGCCTCAAAGCGTTAGCGGTAAGCCTGCCAGTCTCCCCTGCGCCAACTAATAAAACGTGTAGACCACTCAGGTCTCCAACAATATTTTGAAGTTCTTTAACCCCTAAAGAAGAAATCGAAATCCGATTTCTGCCAAGAGCAGTCTCTTTTCGAATGCGTCTACTAGTCCGCAATGCTGCGTGAAACATGCGTGAAAGAGAAGGATCAATCGTACCGGCCTCGCCCGCAGCCTGTAGGGCCTTCGTAACCTGTCCGGTAATTTCAGATTCACCAAGTGCGATGGAGTCCAACCCCGCAGCGACACTGAACAAGTGTTCAGCTACGGCATCTCCGTTGAGCGTATAGATATATTGATCAATGTTGGTCGCTCGAGAGCTTTTTGAAGTAGTCTCGATGTATTCCTTCAGCTGGTTGATCCCAATCGCGACATCTTCAGTAATAGAGTAAATCTCCATTCTGTTACAAGTAGAAAGTATGACACCCCCACCAGCATGTGTGGCTAGCCGCTGGAGATACTTCTCAAGATCATGGCTAGGAACAGTTACACCTTCCAACACTTCCACTGGCGCATGTTCAATATTTATACCGGCGAATATGAAATTCAAAGAATGTAAATTACCGCTGAAGTACTAGATGCCTCATACTTTGATGAGTTATTAAACGAAAACGTTATCACTGTTACTACATCATGCTTTTATGACTTTTAAAGATATAGAAAATTTATCACGAATAATCAAGTTCTGACCTGACTTATCTAGGGCCCGCAAGAGTAACTGATAGCATCTACCAAAGACTATTACTCTTAAATTGAGCATATCAACCAGAAAGCTTCTGCCACCAGCATTACACATGGAACACCAATCGATAATCCCGCTAGCCGAACGCGGATACACGATGCCCGAGATCTTCGTAACCACTAAGTGGCTTTCAGAACATATATCCGACCCTAACGTGCGTGTAGTCGACACAGATGTCCCCGAAGATTACGAGACAGGTCATATTCCAGGTTCAGTAAATCCGATAGATCACTACTACAAGACTTCACTTGAAGACCGGACACACATTCAGGGCCCTGAGCAATTCGCCCAAACGATGTCAGATCTTGGGATTGGCAACGATACTCTGGTGATTGGATATGATCGTTCAGGAGGTGTCTACTCTTTTCGATTGATGTGGGCACTGCACTATTACGGTCACACAAAAGTGAAATTCCTTGATGGTGGATTACCGAAATGGAAAGCTGAAGGACGCGAAATCAGTACTGAGTCGGTTCTTACCTCCAGCGCCACGTTCACACCGCGCGCAAATTCAGAACTCTTCGCTTCACGCAATCAAGTCCTCAGCGCAATTAATGACGAAACAACAATACTCCTCGATGTACGAGCCGATGACGAATGGGACGGAACCAACAAGCGAGGAGGCCCCAGAGGTGGAAGAATCCCGGGTGCTGTTCACCTCGAATGGACCAACTTTCACACAGGAGGCAAAGTTCCCATTCTAAGATCAGCTGACGAAATCAGAAAACTACTTGCTGACGTGGGAATCACAGCTGATAAAAACGTAATCACATACTGACAGGGCGGTATCCGTGCGGCGCATGGATTCTGGACGCTCAAGCTCGTTGGATTCAGAAATGTTCGAGATTACGATGGGTCATGGAGAGAATGGGCTGAAATCCCGTCTTGCCCAGTAGAACACCTGACCTGAAGATGACCACTGTCAACACCTAAAAACGGTTAATTAATAGAATGCAATTACAAATAACATATTTGTCAGCAAGGACTTAATTTTGACTGATTGGCTAGCGCTTGCCAAATCGAATACTAGCTACTTGTTTGATCTAATTGAAAAACTTGTCTCAATCGAATCCCCCACCAGAGACAAGGCAGCCAATGATGAGATTTCTTCGTTTACCGCCAATTTAATGCGATCCATGGAAGGTGAAGTAACTGTCCATCCAGAAACAGAATATGGTGATCACATAACTATTAATTGGCCCGCCCCAGACGGTAGCAATCACAAACAGCACGCCTTCATCGTAGGACATCTTGATACTGTCTGGCCACATGGCACACTAGAGCGAATGAGATTTTCAGAAAGAAAAGGGCGTTTATATGGCCCAGGCGTACTCGATATGAAAGCCGGAATAGCCACGACCATCGTGGGGCTGCAAGTCCTTAAACACAATAACCTATGGCCAAATCGACCTATAAAAGTTCTCTTCAATACAGATGAAGAAGTTGGCAGTCCCTCATCTAGACCATTAGTCGAACACTATGCAAAGGGTGCTGCCTACGCTCTGATCATGGAGCCAGGTCAAGGTTCAAACGGGGCACTCAAAACCGAACGCAAAGGCTTAGGGGAATTTCGAATATCAGTGAAAGGCAAAGCCAGTCATGCAGGCGCTTTTCCAGAACTAGGGGCATCGGCGATTCACGAGTTATCGCATAAAGTCCTTGAGCTACAGGCGATGAATGATTGGAAAAACGGAATCACGGTGAATACTGGTCTCATTTCAGGCGGCTCCGCTCGAAACACGATTCCCGCCTACGCTGAAGCAACCATTGACGTACGAGTTCGGACCACAACTCAAGCGAAAAAACTCAAATCAGCGATCTGTGCATTAAAGCAAAAAGTAAAAGGCACTTCTATCAAAATCGAAGGCGGATTCCATCGTCCCCCAATGGAACGGACGCCAGAAATAGCCGCTTTAGCAGGAAAATTGATCGAATGGTCAGGCAAACTTGGATTCAAAATGACTGAAGAGTCCACTGGAGGAGGAAGCGATGCCAACCTTACTGCAGCTATAGGCGTTCCAACAGCCGATGGCCTTGGATCTAAGGGCGAAAACCCACATGCTGAAGGCGAAAACATCGAAATCAGCGAACAAATCAATCGACTCGCTCTTTTCATGAAAGCGATAAACTCCCTTTCTTGATCAATCAAGACAACGACCAATGTCACAACATACAGATCTGACACAACCAACCCATGAAGATGTTCGACGCCATGCTATAAATCGTGGTAACGCTCTGAATTTAAACCGGGTTCTGGTGCCATTGAACGGATCACATCATTCAGAACAAATACTTCCATTTGCAACGATGTTCGCTGAATGGTTCTCCAGTGAAATCACACTATTCCACAGCCTCCCTCCAACCCATCCCGCGCGAGGTGCAAGACCTAGGCAAGTGCACTACCCCGACGCACCTCATGATCGCGGAGCCATACTTGCATCCGCCTACCTAGAAGAAGTAGTCAGCAGGCTTGGGCCCCATGGCGTGAGGTGTCGCTGGGGGATCGCTACCGGTGATGCAGCAACAATGATTACATCACGCGCCACAACCAGCTCATTCGGGATGATAGCAATTGCGACAACTGCCCGATCAAGAGCCCACCGCCTGATATCACCCGGCTTACTAGACAAACTCTGGAAAACCACATCTGCCCCATTATTAATCGTTAATCCACATCACAAAGATTTAACCTCGAACGCTCCAAAGGCACCTAAAACCTTAATTATTCCACGTGATCACCGAAGTTCAGACTCGGTACTGCCTATTGCTAGCGCGATAGCCGGTGCGAGCCGATCTACCATCAAAATCATTGAAAGAAATTCAATCGCAAACAGAGCAAGTGAATCGGAAATTCTCAACTATTTTTCCAATGAAGGTATATATGCTGAGATAGTACGAGTCGGCGGAAATTTCACACGCCAAATTCACAAGATACAAGTCGAGACTTCTGGATCTTGGATATTAGTAGGATCAAAAATGCGATCGGGTCTTCGAAGATCTATCCTAGGAAGTGTCGCAGACAGGCTTGCAAGAGACGCAGTTGGACCTATAGTGGTGGTTGCTGATTCCGAGGTGATGGAACAACGAACACATGCATCACACCAAACGACGAGAGCCCTCACTAACGTTCACTAATAAGCGTCAGTCTCTTAATTATCAACGTGGAGGTTGTCTGGTTTAATATCCTGATTCCTGCGGATCATGTAACCCCCTAACGCCCCAACTGTAGCTCCGAACCACGTGTATGGAATGAGAGCCACAACAACGATCATCCACCAAGTCGTCGGTATCCGTATGATTTCATCTACGCCAAACACAAATTTTATTATCAACACAACAACAGCTGGGATGAACATCAACCCAGCCATCAATCCACCAAACTTAATGATTCCATCCTGATTAATATTCGCAATGCCGCTACCGATAAATCCGGCTACGAATGGGCTTAGAGGAGCCGCAACATAGTGAACAACGGGAATCACTAGAGACGCCAGCATTATCCCAAACCCAACCAATACACCTTTAAACATCTAGATTCCTCATGCGATAGCGTTGAATAATACAGCTTGTTCGATACACACTTCATATTGAGCTATACAAGATCGAACTTGATTTCGAACTCACCACATATATCACGAAACCAATCGATCACTTCGGGATGCAGTGGAACCCCATTCTTTTGACGCTCAATCCGTACTTCATGTTCAGGTAATCCAGCATAGTAAACACGTTCATGCCCTGGCATCGGCTTCGTTGCAGCCAAACCCTTAAGCATTCCATCCATATTCTCTTTGAACTCCCTGATATCACCGAAAGCATCAATTGAATATGCAGCAACAAAGTGTGCTCGGCGCGTACGAGACAATGTGCCAAACCCAGGCGCAAATGAAAGTTGGCCACAAAGAATGTCAACCATCACGCCAAGACTGTAACCTTTATGAGAGCCAAGTTCTCGTGTAGATCCTGTCGGTAATTGCATACGCACGGAGCTAGCGGAGAAATCCGCAACAGCTCCTCCATCCATATCAGGTGTCCCATCTCCGTTCGCCACCCATCCCGGTGACATGCCCTTGCCCATACGATTTGCTAGGCCGATCTTATTTCCCGCTATTGACGTCATTGCCGCGTCAAACATAAACGAAGGCTCATTATTGCCTGGTGCTGCAAATGCTATAGGGTTCGTTCCCAATTGAGGTTCTGCACCAAATGTGGGAACCATTGCTTTTCCACCGGCAGTCATACACCAGCCAATCATATCTTGATTAGCTGCCATCATCGCATGATAACCAGCAGCCCCCAGATGTCCTGAGTTTCGAACAGCAACAACACCAGTTCCAACTTCCTTGGCTTTTGCAACAGCAATATCCATGGCCTTCGGTGCAATCATCAGACCAAGACCACCATCACCATCGATGGTCGCGGTAGAAGGTGTCTCTTTCACAATCTGGATTTGCGGGTCAGGATTCAAAGTCTCCGAGTTGTAAGCAGACACGTAAGAACGCAGCATGTTCGATACACCATGGGTGTCGATGCCACTTTGATCAGCGAACATAAGCACGTCCGCACCTAAATGCGCTTCGGATTCAGACACTCCGCATTTCATAAATATCCGTTCAGTAACAGCGCGGAGCCTATCAACGTTTACTCGGACTGCGATGTCATCAGGTACTTGAAAGTGCTTTAACAAGTTGCACCTCTCGATTTGATGGATTTAACACCACCATTGGCTAGTAGTATCAAAACTTTACCTAAAATATTTTGACCATGATCCAGCGAAATAGTAGCACCTTATTCACAAAATATTGAGACTTCCAGCTGACCATTTGCTACGCTAAATTTGTTCTGAATCCTTAAAGTTAGTTAGTTGATTAGCTTACTGATGATTCTGGGCGGAGTAATAACCGAATTAGGGGCTGTAGCTCAGTTGGGAGAGCGCGTCGTTCGCAATGACGAGGTCGGGGGTTCGAATCCCCCCAGCTCCACCACATTCAAAACACGAATTCCGGAGGAAAAATGGTCCAAATCACCAAGAACGCCCAAGTGGATTTCGTACTGGAACAGATCGAGAAATTAGTGGCATCCGAGGGTGGAACACTCGATTCAGTCTCTCTTGATGGCAACAGCCTAAAAGTCAAGTACACGCCCGGTGTAAACGAAGAATGCCCAGAATGCGTGCCAACTCACGATATGGTGGCCCAGTTTCTCACGGCTTCACTCGGTATACACGCTCCACATGTTGACAATATAAAAGTCAGTTAATAACTGGAACCAAATTTCCAACGGAATCGCGTATGGAACAAATGGAATCTCACCTCAGCGTTTCTGTGCAGCTTATCGACATCACTATCAAACCATATTGCTGAACAGCCGTACACAAGAATTCACAGGTTCTATTGCCGACAATCCAATCTGGATCTCTATAAAGATAAGAAGAAAATACCCAACCGATTAAACCAGTAGTACAACTTTCTTATCACAAAACTGAAGATAGTTTTTTATCCATCACCAGTTTTTTTTCTCCCCCGTATTTAATGATCTTCAACAGCATGACCATTAAAGGCCGCTGCCTGCCTCGAAAGTCTTTCTTGGTGATCAGCAGCAAACCGTTGTACTGCGTCAAAAATTGAATCTTTATCGAGATGAGCTTCCTTTATAACGTCATCCTCAGTCCCGCCACTCAGCCACTGGTTATCCCAGTCAGAGGTAAGAGAGTACTCATCAGTCAATGGTCCAACACCGGTCACCGGCCATACTCGGCGGGTTCCAGTAGTAACAACCATCAGATCGAACTTATCTGCATCCGTTAGTACAGTGTCGCGATACGATTTAGGTTGCCTGTCAAACAATTCCTCGCTTATCGCGGCAACCACCTTTACGTTGACTCCCGCTTCTTCGAGTTTTTCCAAAACACTTACAAGGTTCACAGTAGAACTCGATCCTTGGGATACAACAACGCCATCTTTAGGCTTGTTAGGGTCATAATCCTTGATTAAATAGAATCCCTTGGCAGCAGCACAAGGATCTGAATCTGCAAACGTAGAACGATCTGCAACAGCAAAGTCTGGTCTTGCAACTTCAAGCACTATCACACCAACTTTCGGGTCACGTGCCGCTATCTCAGCAGCAGCAAAGTAACCTGGAGCCACGTCGTTATAGTCCCAAAAACTCAGTACGATCACTTGCCCTTTCGGAAACAATTTCCAAACCTGCGGAGCGAAAATTCCAAAGTGAGTTCTTGCATCGGCTGCAGTCTCGGGGCCAGAATGCCCAGCCAAAACATGAGCAACCCCAAGCCTGAATGGACTATCTTGATTCTGTTGACTCCAAACGCGTAACGGAAGGTACATAAGCGGAGTGAACGCTCCATACGTTCCGGAGATTGACCAAACACCGTTATGCTTGTCGGGGTCAATCGACAGCGACTGGCTCGTAAAACCAACCGCAGTAGAAGCATTTCCCGCCTCTTGTATGGGTGCCTTCAATCGGGTCCCCGCGATGTTGTCGATCGGATCGTAGTGGCCCCAAAGCGATCCATGATCAACGTTTATCGACTCGGCCAGATCAGCTGCAACGATCACAAAACGATTTTCAGTGACGTAATTGGCCCACTTGATGATTTCCGAAATCGCACGACGCGTGCCTTTAATTGCCCCCGGCTGTTCAAAAAGTGCGATGCCTACATCCTTCTTCTCCCCTGTGACAGGATTCTCAGCGGTAACCGTGGTGGCCTCGGTTGGAAGGTTTGCTACCAGCAATCGATCATCCAGAAATGGATCGGAGTTCGGATCCACGCGCAGCGGAAGGCTATCGTTCACCTGGTCCCCAATCTCAACAAGGCGCTCAGCAAGCCAATCGCCAAGACCGTTCTTTTCAAGAACAGACATAGCGATATCAATATTTGTTTTAAGCTGAAGAAGCCTTTCGCGATCGTCGGAAACCGCACCTGCGCGAATCCCCTCAAAAGTTACACCGTACTTACTCTCAAACGACTCGGCAAGAGCCTGGAAATACTCTCCATTCATCGGCATACCATATGCGTGACTAGCATGATCAACCACTTGGGTTACCCCACCTGGAAGCATCCCGTCTTTAGCACCCGGCCAAAACCCTTTTACGGTCTTCCCAACTACCATCATCGGGCGGCGGTCATCCTGATCCCAATCTTCCATGATCTTCAGAGCGCCAACAACTTGGTCGTAATTTGTGGCATCATCGACTTTGAGCACATTCCACCCATACGATGACCACTGATCCTCTATTCGGTAGGTGTCTTCTTTTACGACGCTGCCCACAAGCTCATCATCGATCCCCGCGTTGTTATAAGACATCAGCACTCTCAGTCTTTTGCCAACTCTCTGTGCTACTGCCTGAGTCTTGAACTCCTGCGAATGTCCTGAGGTGAGAGCAAATTCTCCTTCAATCGCAATTATTTTCAGGGACGGGTCGGCCCCCATCATGTCCCAGAAAGCTGCTTTACCGGCTGCTGTCGCGATACCAATTCCGGAAGGTCCACCGTTCACATCATTGGTCAAGTCAGTAGTTTCTGAATGCCCCGATAATGCCCTTATGCCCCGAATCTTAGCCTGAGCCATTGTAGGGTGGTCGACCAGGTCGTTTTCCTCCAAGATGGTTGCTAGTGCGCCTGCACCGCGACGAAATCCAAGAGCATCTATTGAAAGCATTGAAGCCTTCGGATCGGCCTTATATCGGTCATCACCCGTTGTCGCATGCTTTTGAGAAAGTGCTTCGCCCATGATCATCCAAAGTGCATAAGTCGCAGGAGCGTTATGCCCGCCAGCCAGCATGAACTTATCTGCAAACGGATGCTTTGGTCGACGATAATCAAATGTCATGCCGCCATTTTCAGGACCAGCGAGATGAGTGGCTACCGTATAGGGCATATACGCTGTCGGACCGCCAAAGTGACCAGTCTGATGATAATTACACATCAGTACAAATGTCATTGATGCAAGAAAGCCAACGTCCTCAAGACGCTCTCGGTCATATCCAGGAACATTAACAGTTCTGGCGCTGGCTACCTGATTGAGAGAAGAAGAATGAATGGTGACGGCTGAACTACCGCTAGCTGGCATACGTTTTATTACTCCATTCGAATGGTTTATGAATACAAATCACAAGCGTGTTCGCGGGCGTCAGAATATCTGTGAAAACCTTCTCACGCCAGCCCGAAATGATCGTATCCGAGTACTATCAGTGCGAGATATTTCAAAATACCTAGTTAAGAGCAAACATCAGCCATTCGGTAGACTGATCAGAGAGTGGAAATATGAACGATAACTCACCACGCCAGACAAGCCAAAATTACATTAATGGAAAATGGCAAGACTCTGTTTCTGGTCAAACATACCCGATAGCAAATCCTGCTCACGCGTTTCAAATCGTCGGGGAATTTCAGGCCAGTCTCCCCCAAGATGCGGAAAACGCTATCGCTGCAGCAGACGCTGCCTCCAATGATTGGGCTAACGTTCCTGCTCCTCAGAGAGGGGCGATTCTGTATAAAGCACTCGATATCATGGCTCGGCGTGCAGGCGAAATGGCCGAGACGATAACACTTGAAGAAGGTAAGCCAATCGCTGATGCAATTGGTGAAGTAAAACGCGCTCTGAACATCATCGAATACTCAGCCGGAGAAGGACGCCGGCTGCATGGTTATACAACACCTTCTGAACTGCCAGACACAGTTGCATACACAATAAAACGTCCAATCGGAGTCGTGGCCCTCATCACACCATGGAACTTCCCCCTAGCAATTCCCGCATGGAAGCTTGCTCCATGTTTGGTATCTGGAAACACCGTTGTTTACAAGCCGGCTTCGGGGACGCCACTTTCTGCAGTAAAGCTAGTTGAAATATTCGAAGAGGCTGGACTCCCACCCGGAGTATTAAACCTAGTCACCGGACCAGGGGGATCAGTCGGAAACACTTTGGTCGAAGACCCACGGGTAAAAGGTATCTCCTTCACTGGCTCAACAGAAATCGGTACAGCAGTCACCGCTCGAGGTTCTGAGTTACTTAAAAAGGTTCAATGTGAAATGGGTGGAAAGAACGCTGCAATAATTCTCAACGATGCAGATTTAGAAAAGGCAGTTCCCGGAGTCGTCCAAGGGGCTTTCGGATCAACTGGACAGCGGTGCACGGCTACGTCAAGGGTGATCGTCGAAAATGGAATCTACGATGAGTTCATGGAGAACTTAATCGATCAGACTAAAGCCTTATCTATCGGAGATGGGATGAATAAATCCAATGATGTGGCACCACTGTCGAGTAAGAACCAGCTCGATACCGTTCTTAGATACATCGGGGTAGGCACAGAAGAGGGTGCACGCCTGACATTTGGAGGGCATCAACTCCAAGAAGACAAGTTTGCTGATGGATACTACATCGAACCAACGATCTTCACAGATGTAGATCCCGAAATGCGCATTGCTAAAGAAGAAATCTTTGGACCAGTATTGAGCGTGTTCAAGGTTTCGAATTTGAAAGAAGCCGTGAATATTTCGAATAATGTAGATTTTGGGCTTTCTTCGTCGGTTTACACACGCGATCTTGTTCAAGCCTACGAATACATAAATTCTGCTGAGACAGGCATGGTTCACGTAAACGCCCCTACTCTCGGTGGAGAAGTTCACTTACCTTTTGGAGGTCTTGGATCTTCAGGAACGGGACAACGAGAACAAGGGACAGAAGGCTTTGATTTCTTCACCGAAACGATCAGCGTGTATATCGATCATTCAGCCGGAGTTAAAGAACGATCAAGGTTCATTTAACGGAAACCCAAAAGTTCATCCCAAACAATTGGAGAATAATTTAACTGAGCCTACTTCTATATGACCAAGCAAAAATTCGAGCAGGTTTCAATGAAAAATCAATGCAACTAACAAAGTTAACCTTCCTAACAACATTCACGTTCACAATGCTGGTATTTATTGCCTGCGGATCCGAAGAAACGATCAGTGATGAAACCGCATCGATCCTTCTTTCAGATCGCGACTTTACTCCTGACTCATTCGTAACGGCAGGCTGGAAGAAATCTAAACAGTACGACACCGCGACCGTTCCCGAGTCAAGTGAGATTTGGTACGGGTTCTTTAATCAAAAAGATATCGAAATTAGATTCTATGAAACCCATGAGGCTGCAGTCGAATTCGGTGTTCCTGCTGCTACAAGCTCAATTGAAGGCGCTGTAAAACGTTCAAAGGGTGGCAAACTTTTGGACTTTAGTGGTGGTTCGTTCACCGGATATGCCGATTATTTGGTAGCCGGGAATGCTGTGCTGCTATGTGAATTCGACCGAACACGATGCGATCAACTAGTGGCGAATCTCGAATAAAAGTTACAGACGTTAGACCTACGCTACATTAGGCAAGACATCTTTGATAAGCGCCGTCATCGATTCTTGCCAAGGTTTATACGGATTCCACTCGTGTCCCATTGCGAGGAGTGTTCCAAATCCGCCCAGATCACCATGTAAATCGTTCAATTTCTGGGTAACCTCTGCAACACTTCCAACAATAAACACGTTATCGATCAAATAGTCGATTGTCACATCCGAATCAGGCATATCTGGATCATTCTTCATGATTACCAATCTGCCATTTTTCGAAAGCATAGGAATAAAATATCCCCCAAAATCTCGTGCCAATGTCCCTTCTTTCACTAAGCGACGTGCCTCAACAGTTGTATCTGCAATGAATACTTCCCTCGCGACGCGCCAAAGGGAACGGTCTGGCTTCTTCCCTGCGTGTTCCGCTCCTTCCGCTATGGAGTCCCAGTGAGTCTTAATCTGGTTAGGTGGAGCAAGATTAATGCTCATTGGAATCCAACCAAGTTGACCAGCCATCCTCAAAGTAGGGGAATTGGGCGATACACCCGCCACTCCAATGGGAGGATGTGGCTTTTGATACGGCTGCACATGCGCTCGCATTCCTATGACATCGTCGGGTTCGGGAATTCTAAATTTCCACCATTTTGATTCATATAAACCCGGTTCAGGATTGGCCCAAATTTTTAATATAGTTTGAAGTGCTTCGCGCGTGTAAGCTCCTGCATCTACACCACCATCTTCGTCATACCCAAAAACAAGGGTGTCACCTGGAAAGCTCCCCGTTCCAATACCCCAATTAAGTCGCCCTTCCGCCATGTGGTCGAGCTGAGCAATTCTGTGGGCCAACACAAACGGATCATGATTGGGCATGCAAGTGACACCAGTACCAAGACGGATATTCTTTGTTACCCCTAATGCTTGAGCAATAAACAGTTCTGGAGATGGAATTGGCTCCCATTCGGCAGTAAAGTGTTCACCAATCCAAGCCTCTTCATACCCCAATTCGTCGAGTTTGACGATCTGGTGAAGATCGGACTTTAACAGTTCCGTCATATCAGCACCCGGTGGGTGCAAAGGCATCGTAAAAAATCCAGGTTTCATCAATAGGTACCAAAATTGTTAAATGTTGAGTCCGACTAATAGTTGAGAAGCAATCTACAGTTCAATGTAGGGCAGTGCAACATGCACTTCCTATCACGATGAATCGGAAACAACTTTTAAAGTACCATCGATGCCTTCCGAATCAAGTACGGATTTCAAAAAACACAACATGGGGACTTAATCATGGCAAGCCTAGAATCACACTACTCATGCACCTTAACGCAACGATGCAACTGACCGTTAATTGTTAGATAAAAATTCTGCACGGAGCGCCTCTGCAACGACCTCGGCTTCACCTGGTTCAAGCGCCACGGGGCTCACATACAATTCATCTGCATAACTACCTGTTCCAACGTGGATCGGCGTAGATCCTGCAGCAAGCCGCTCTTGTATCACAGATGAAGGCGGGCCGTCCCAATTTTCATCGAAATAAAAAACAGCTGTAGGCCCTTGTCGGTTGGGGTCACCATCTTCAATAACTGACTTCAAACCGGAAATATCTTTCCCTGCAGTCACTATCGTCTCAGACCATTGACGCCATATAGCCCATTCTTCCTCATGATCCATGCTGACGAATCGTTCAAGAGCTACCAAAAGCCCGGCTATCTCCTCTTTGGCAACCTTGCTCGTCCTTCCTACTCCCGCATGAGGCGACATATTTAAACGAGCAGCCTCTATCAGGTCAGCCCTTCCAGCCAATATCCCCGTTGATTGTGGACCTCTAACGCCTTTCCCTCCTGAGAAAGTCACCATATCCGCTCCTTCAGCTATGTACCGTCTTAGATTCTCTGCCGGTGGCAACATAGCAGCACCGTCAACGAGCACTGGAACATCTCGTTCCCGCGCAATTACCACAACCTCTTCCAACGATAACTCGCAAGACAACCATGGACCGAATACGTAGGCTACGGCAGCAGTTTGTTCATCAATTGAAGACCTAAGCTGCTCGGAAAGTGGTTCTTCACCGGTACCCCATTGCTTAAGCTTGGCACCTGAAGTCCTATAGCAGATCTCATAGCCAAAACGGTGTTTATCATGAATCAGGATCTCGTTTTTCATTCCGGTTGTATCGGGCAGTTGCACAATCAAATCGGGATCTGAACCTGCCATACAAGCCGCTGCCTGCATCAAAAGGCCTCCAGAGGCTCCGGAAACTACAAGCCCGGCCTCTGCTCCGGTGTATTCAGCTATCCTTTCACCTGCGCGCTTATTAAGTTCATTGAAGTCGATGAATGTATCAGCCGCGTCGTACATAGCCTGACTAACTTCTGGCACCATTCGACTGCCACCCAATATCGTCACCCAGCTCCTTCCATTGATAACGCGATCAAGTCCAAGGTCATCGAATAGATTTGAATTAGCAGAAGTCATTGGTTCCTACTTTAAAACGGCATATTCACGGCGCGAAAACTAATATTTGCCAAGAACATACAGGTTATTGAAGTAGTTGTCACAATTGATTTTCGTATAT
>Ga0187833_10000431_pt1 | contig 48341 bp, 42 predicted proteins | sample ETNtaG_37_FD_167968 | JGI IMG/M metagenome (GOLD analysis project Ga0187833, IMG submission 167968) | Marine microbial and viral communities from oxygen minimum zone, Eastern Pacific Ocean - ETNP2014_SV_400_PacBio MetaG (Illumina Assembly) | ecosystem: Environmental > Aquatic > Marine > Hypoxic...
GAGCAAAACGTACCCGAACAGGTCGGTCCATAAAATATCTCCTATCAAAACCAACTTAGAGCCGTATCACGCAGACGTAAGCGCTGAGAGCCACTTCAAGTACTTCTCGTGATCAACAATCTTCCAGTTTAGCTGCTCTGCCCATTTATAATGAGGTTTGGCGGGCATAATACACTCTTCCAATTTATCGCCCACTATCTCAATTTTGAAAATATCCGTCTCTCCCAAACCAGCTTGGCCACAATAACTGAGATATCCAATCTGACCCACATCGATCCCAATAAGCCAGGACGCAACAGTATCACAGGCCAGAAAATCAACACCGGCTACAGCAACTCCAAGATCAATTTCATCGCCATGCACCGGACCATTCCCTTCCATGGCCTGCAAACCGTCTATAATGGAAAGCTGCGGCGGGATAAGGGTAGCAAGCTCATAAAGATTAAGGTTCGTAGCCTGATATCCCTGATGAAGCTTCAGTTTATCATCACCAAATCCCCGGCTCAACCAACCAATCCAGCCTAACAGCGATGATAGTAGCCAATGCTGTCTGCGGATAACGGCACCACTAACGATATTCTTAAGTGCGCCTGTATAAAGGACGTCGTTGTGCATCTTTGGTGGGCAGATGGATATACGACAGTCTGCATCAACCACTGTTTTAGCTATCCTAATACCCGTTGTATCAAATTTGGAATCAAGCACCCTGACCTCTATGCTATCATCTTTGTTTAAATCTACAAAACGAACGTTATAGGTTTGAGCAAGGTCAAGATATCCGTAGTTTTTAAAACCAGCCATTGCACCAGAGGCACCAGTACCTGAACTCTCAGCAATGATTATTTCACTAGAAGTGTATTCCGTTACAAAATCAAGCACTGCTCTTACCGCATCAACATGCGTTGCCGCCAATTGCCTATTGGTCGAAGTAAAGTTTGGCTTTATTAATATCTTTCCACCAATCTTCACCTCATCAGCAACTAATTCCAATGCTTTTGCTACATTGGCGTATCGATTGTCGCCTTTAATTAAAGCCACCTTTGACAATTTGCTCAACGCTCCTACGATGATAGCTGACTTAAAACTTCTTGCAGGTCCTGTGGCAACTCCGCTGCAAACTCCATGTACTTATTGGTACCTGGTGAATTAAATCCCAGTCGGTGTGCATGTAAAAAATGCCGCATAAGTAAAGCGGATTTCGCCCCATAAACAGTATCCCCAAAAATGGGATGCCCAATAGCCGTAAAATGCACCCTAATCTGATGAGTGCGACCCGTTTCCGGTTTGGCCTCCAGGTAAGTATGACCTTTAAGGTATTTGATTACCTTATAATCTGTACGAGCATCTCGTCCTCTCATTACCACGGCCATCTTCTTCCTGTTTTTGGGGTCCCTCCCTATCTGCGCTTCAATAGCACCCTGTTTAGGGCTCAGATTTCCGACCACAAGGGCAAGATAAACCTTCGTGATCTGTCGCCTCTTAATCTGCGTCGAAAGGCTGTGTTGCGCGGCATCGTTTTTGGCAACAACCATAATACCCGAAGTGTTTTTATCCAAACGATGAACGATGCCCGGCCTCAACTTGCCGCCTATGCCTGCCAGGTCAGGGCTATACGCCAAAAGAGCATTTACCAGCGTATGCTCCCAGTTACCGGGAGCCGGATGGACAACAAGACCTGCAGGTTTATCGATAACCAGTATATCATTATCCTCGTAAATAACATCTAAAGATATTTTCTCAGGTAGTACTGATATCGGCTCTGGATCCGGTATTACGCCTGTTATACTGTCACCGGGCTCCGGCTTGTAGCTAGCCTTGGCTATCATGCCATTAACTGAAATATGACCGCCTGTGATCAGTTTTTGGGCATAGCTTCTGGAGATACCACATTTTTGGGCCAGAAAAACATCCAACCGAATCCCCGAAACATCAGATTGAAGCTCAATAGTTTTACTCATCTTGCTTAGAAGAACTATCTTCCTTTTCCCTATAAAGAAATAATAAGAAAAAAACGATAACAGCTACACCGATCACGCCGGATGAATCTGCAATATTAAAAACAGGCCAAGAACCCCAGTCAATGAAATCGGTTACATGGCCACGCCACAATCTATCGATTTGATTGCCTATAGCACCGCCCAGTATAAGACCAAGCCCGATACTGGCGCTTCGCCACTTATACGCAAAGAGGAAATAGCAAAGTAACACAGCTACCATACCCACAAATGACATGGTAATTAATAACGGCATATGCCCCTTGAACAAACCAAAAAGAGCGCCCGTATTTTTTATATAGGTGAATCTGAAAAATCCATTTTCCGGCATTGAGGAGCCGAAAGGTATATATATTCTGACCATAAGTTTGCTGACTTGATCTAGGGTTATTGCCAAAATCGCTGTTCTATTGAAGGATATTCTTCCACGTAATCTAACCGCAATTGTATTCATCATCATATTAAGAATTAGATCTCAAAAATATTAACACCAAGCTTAGCATACCACGCCAAAGCTAACAACGTCATGGTATGAAAACACTAGCTGCCGATGCGCTTGTTTACAATATAAGGTAGCCGCTGCCTATAGGTGTCATCGAATCGGGTATTCACCCGTGTATCACTCACTTTTCTCTCGTTTTCTATTTGGCCACCACGTGCTTAAGCGCTGATTAATCTCTTTTTCAAATCCCTCATCACTGGGGTCATAGTAGATATTTCCGGCAACTGAATCAGGTAGATGATGCTGCCCGGAGAAATGTGCTTTGAAATCATGATCATATTTATAACCCTTGCCGTATCCCTCGTTCTTCATCAATCCCGTTACCGGATTGCGCAGGTGTAGCGGTACAGGATCATTTTTGCCCGTTTTAACATCACGCTCAACCTTGGAATAGCCAGCATACAAAGCATTACTTTTGGGCGCAGTTGCTAAATAGACAACGGCCTCGGCCAGCGCCAGCTTACCCTCGGGCAGACCGATGAAGTGAAACGCTTGGTAGGCCGCTATTGCAACCACCAGCGCCTGCGGGTCAGCCATACCCACATCTTCAGAAGCAAATCGGACCAATCGCCGGCATACGTACAAGGGGTCTTCCCCCGCCTCAAGCATGCGGGCCAGCCAGTATAGCCCGGCATCTGGATCTGAGCCGCGCAGAGATTTATGTAGCGCCGATATAAGATTGTAATGCCCCTCGCCAGCTTTATCATAAATCAAAGAGCGATGCTGCAATGCATCTTCAATAACCTCAAGCGTGATTTTCCTTGTTCCGCTCTTATCAGGTGCAGTTGTATAAACAGATAGCTCCAAAGCGTTAAGCGCCTTTCGAGCATCGCCGTTGGTCATCATCACCAGGTGATCGAGAGCCTTGTCCTCAAGCTTGGTTTTAAGACTGCCCAATCCGTTTTCCTTATCAACCAGTGCGCTTTTAATAATCGAATGTATATTCTCTTCAGTGAGCGCCTTTAAGGTATATACACAGCATCTTGACAACAACGCCGATATAACCTCAAAGGATGGGTTCTCTGTGGTAGCACCGATAAGAGTCACCGTGCCATCCTCTACATAAGGTAGAACCGAGTCCTGCTGTGCCTTGTTGAAGCGATGAATCTCGTCGATAAAAAGGATCGTGCGCTTCTGCTGCATGCCATAGCGGTCTTTGGCCTCGGCGACAATCTTGCGCAGGTCTGCAACGCTGGCGCTCACAGCGCTTACCTGACTGAAGGATGATTTTGTGGTATTAGCGATTATACGTGCCAGAGTTGTTTTACCGCTACCCGGGGGGCCCCATAAAATGATGGAAATAAGCTGGTCGGATTCGATGGACTTGCGCAGCACACGACCTGACCCCACCAGATGCTCTTGGCCTACGAAATCGGCCAGCGTTTGCGGCCTCACTCTGATAGCAAGCGGGGCTTCTTTAACAAGGTGCTGCTCACGGTAGTGCTCGAAGAGAGTCATCTGCTCCCCCATCTGAGTTTTGACTATTTCAATCTGCTTATAAATTGCGTATTTTCTTAATTTTAAGCTAAAACAAAAGGGGAAACATCAAAACTCCAAAGTGTTTCCCCTCAATATCATAATCAAATACAACTAAATCTCAGTGGTAACTTCCGGCTCAGCATCCTCCTGAGCAGCCTCAGTTACCTCGCGTGAGGTTACGACCACAGGAGCAATCTCTCCGCTCATTAATTTCTCCGCTTCCGATTCGATTTCTGCTTCCAGTTCGGTCTTAACCTCAGATTCCAGTTCAAGATCATCTCCTTCTGGCAGCACTTCGGGCTCCAATTCCTCTGGAGACAAGCAACGAGCCGGTATTAACTTACCGATTATCACATTCTCTTTAAGTCCTAGCAGGTGATCGGTACGTCCGATAACCGCCGCTTCGGTAAGAACTCTTGTCGTCTCCTGAAACGATGCTGCCGCTAAGAAGCTATCCGTAGACAAGGATGCCTTGGTTACACCTAATAGAACTGCTTGGGCTGTAGCCGGCTCGGCACCCTCCTCCAAAGCTTGGGCATTTGCATCTTCATAAACAAATCTATCTACCAGATCAGAAGGAAGGAAGCTTGTATCCCCAGGTAAATCGATGCGAACCTTGCGCATCATCTGGCGTACGATAACTTCAATGTGCTTGTCATGAATTGTCACGCCCTGAGATCGATATACCCTTTGCACTTCAATTACAAGATAGCGCTGCACTGCCCCACGCCCCAGAATCCGCAGGATATCCTGTGGGTTTAGCGGCCCCTTAGTTAGCGCATGTCCTGCCTCAACCTTATCCCCGGCCTCAACGTTAACCTGGGCATTGGCTTGGATAGTATACTCCCTCTCCTCCTTTTCTTCATATGCGATAACGATTCTCTTACTCTTGCCCTTGCCCTCAATTACTATTTTCCCGCCTACCATGGTCAGAATGGGAGGATTAGCACTTTTTGACGCTTTTTTTGTCGATTTTAACGCTTTGGCCACAGCTAACTGTTCGCCAATCTCAACCTGTTGCCCATTCTCTACAACCATTTTATACCCGGTTGGCACAGTGTGCGAAGCCTCTGCCAGAATCGAACCAGCCACTCTAATTTTGCGCACCTCATCCATATGCAAAATTTCAACCGCCCCGTCAATCTCGCACATCACCGCTTGACCCTTTGGCGAACGGGCTTCAAACAGCTCTTCCACTCTTGGCAAACCACTGGTTATATCAAGTTGTAGGCGATCGTAAACACCGCCGGTATGGAATGTACGCATGGTCAACTGCGTACCAGGCTCGCCAATACTCTGGGCGGCAATGACACCAACAGCCTCGCCATGTTTCACTAACTGCCCTGAGGCGGGAGCTCTCCCATAACATGGTTGACAAAGGCCCCTCTTGGCCAAACATGTGAGAGGAGACCTAACCTCCACTTTAACAATTCCAGCAGCTAGAATCTCTGCGGCTTTTTCGTCATCTATCTCTTCGTTATAGCCAACAATCGCTTTATTAGTTTTGGGATGCACTACAGGCGACGCCGCAACACGGCCGATCAACCTTTGAGTCATAGAAGCAGCAAGCTCGTTATCAGGCTGATCTTCTATCCATATGCCAGTGGCCGATCCGCAATCATCCTCAAGTATGATTACATCCTGAGAAACGTCGATCAGTCGCCTGGTAAGATAGCCACTATCAGCTGTTCTCAGCGCCGTATCTGCCAATCCTTTACGGGCACCATGAGTAGAAATGAAGTAATCCAATACGCTGAGTCCGTCTCTGAAGCTGGCTTTGATCGGCAGCTCCATGATTCTGCCGGAAGGATCGGTCATAAGACCACGCATTGCGGCCATCTGCCTTATCTGCGCAATATTACCCTTAGCACCAGAAGTTGCCATCATATAAATTGAGCCACTTCTATTTAGCATACCTTGAATTGCTTCGGTCATTTCGTCAGTGGCATCGGTCCACACCGAAACGGCTTGGTTATAACGCTCCTGGTCGGTAACCATGCCACGCTGATACTGCTTATCATTTTCGGCTATCCGCGCATCTGCTTTATCCAAAATATCCCCCTTGGTTGAAGGGACTTCCACATCATTCATGGCCACGGTGAGGCCGGATTTGGTGGCATAATGAAAACCCAACTCTTTAATACGATCCAGCATTTCAGCCGTAACAAGTGCGCCTGTCTGCTGATGACATAGGATCACAATTTTCTTAAGCTGTGATTTATCTATAGCCTTGTTATAAAATCCCAATTCCTCTGGAACCACTTCGTTAAATATGATACGACCAACAGTGGTTTTGATTTTTTCACCATCCGGTCTTCTTACGATGATCTCTGCGCCAAGCTCTACCAAGTCCAAATCGTAAGCCAACCTTGCCTCATCATAATCGGCAAAGGTCATGTCTTCGCCTTTAGCACCCGGCTTGGATAAAGTAAGGTAGTAGCAACCAAAAACCATATCAAGTGTTGGCGCTACCAAAGGCTCCCCCGAACTGGGCGATAGCATATTATAAACGCTCAGCATAGTGGTACGAGCTTCTTTAATTGCAGCACGAGATAAAGGAACATGCACTGCCATTTGATCTCCATCGAAATCGGCGTTAAACGCAGTACAAACCAGCGGATGTAATTGGATAGCGCTGCCCTCAACCAATACTGGCTCAAACGCCTGAAGCCCGAGCCGGTGCAATGTAGGTGCGCGATTTAGCAAAACCGGTCGTTCTTTTATTACTTCTTCTAAAATATCCCACACCTCAGGACGCCCCTGTTCCTCAATACGTTTGGCGCTCTTGATATTCTGAGCCAAGCCCAAAGTAACCAAGCGGTGCATCACAAACGGTTTAAACAGTTCAAGCGCCATGCGCTTGGGCAACCCGCATTGATGCAATTTAAGCTCGGGGCCAACGATGATAACCGAGCGTCCACTGTAATCTACCCTTTTACCAAGGAGATTCTGACGGAAACGACCCTGCTTACCACGTAGCATATCAGACAACGACTTGAGTTTATGGTTACTACTAGTGGTAATGGCTCTACCGCGCCGTCCATTATCGATTAATGAGTCTACCGCCTCCTGCAACATCCTCTTTTCGTTACGAATTATGATCTCAGGCGCGCCTAAAGTGAGCAATCTGCGCAGTCTATTATTCCTGTTTATCACGCGACGGTAGAGGTCATTCAGGTCGCTGGTAGCAAAACGACCGCCATCAAGCTGAACCATAGGACGCAGTTCCGGAGGCAAAACCGGGAGCACTGATGTAATCATCCATTCTGGCTTGTTGCCACTTTTACGAAACGCCTCTACTACCTTAAGTCGCTTGGTGGCTTTTTTTCGGCGCTGGCCGGATGTAGAATGAATTTCCTTATGTAAAAACTCGGAAAGCTCGTCCAATTTCACAGGACCCATACAATCTAAAATAGCCTCGGCACCGGTTCCCGCTTTAAAAGCGGTACCGTATTTAATCTTGAGGTCATTATACTGGCCATCGGTTATTATCATCATCGGCTGCAGACTCTGCAGTTCTTCTATTTTGGCTTTGATTTCATCTCTAATCGACTCAGGTGTTGGCTCCGGCTCATTTTCCAGCCTGCTGATGTCATCAGTGGCCTTTTGCTGATACTTCTCAATTTTGGCATCTGTACTATCGACAATTTTCTGCTTTTTATTTTTGGACTTCGATTCTAACTCATCAATTATTACTTTTGCCTTTTGCTGAACACTATCAAGATGGGATTGAGCCACTTTCTCGCCTTCAGCCACCAAAATCTCTTCGCCAAAAACAATGTTTTCTAAGGCCTTACTGCCTAGAGACTGGCTTAGAATTTCCTCTGCTGAAGCAACTTCGGACATTACCCCATTGATCTTCTCGTCCAGGTCATTACCGGCGCCTTTTTTCACTTTTTCTCTCTCAAGCTCAAGATACCTTAATTGCTCTTCAAGGTGAAGCCGAATTTCACTGATTTTCTCACCGGTGATATTGCCAGCATTAATACCTTCCTCAAGTTCCTTTTTCAGATCATTACGAGCTTCTTCATCCACGCTGGTGATAATAAATCTGGCAAAATAAACAACCTGCTCCAGATTCCGAGGAGAAAGGTCCAGAAGAAGCGCCAGTCTGCTGGGAGTACCCTTAACAAACCAGATATGACTTACCGGGCATGCCAGTTCTATATGCCCCATTCGCTCACGCCTAACCTTCGACCTGGCCACTTCTACACCGCATTTATCACATATAATGCCCTTGTACCTTATGCGTTTGTATTTACCGCAATAGCACTCAAAATCCTTCGTAGGTCCAAAAATTTTCTCGCAAAATAGGCCGTCCTTCTCAGGCTTAAGCGTACGATAATTAATAGTTTCCGGCTTAGTCACTTCACCATAAGACCAGCTTCTAACCTGTTCCGGCGAAGCCAGAGAAATACGGATGGCATTAAAATCATTAAATTCCAGCATTACTGTTCTCCTCAGTTCCTTCCTCTATAAGTTCCACCTTTTCCTCGGCCTCGTTTAATACCTCAACGGCCAAACCTAAGCTCCTAAGCTCCGATACCAGCACTTTGAATGACTCCGGCACCCCTGGTTCCAATATATCATCTCCTTTCAAGATAGCCTCATAGGCCTTAACACGGCCAACGACGTCATCAGACTTAACGGTAAGCATTTCCTGAAGGTTGTGAGCGGCACCGTATGCCTCAAGGGCCCAGACCTCCATCTCACCAAATCTCTGTCCGCCGAATTGAGCTTTACCACCCAAAGGCTGCTGTGTTATAAGAGAATATGGGCCGGTGGCTCTGGCATGAATTTTATCCTCAACCAGATGGATAAGTTTCATCAAATAGATATATCCCACCGTAATCGGCTGGTCAAACATTTCTCCAGTGCGGCCATCGTACAAAAGCGTTTTACCTGTAGTTGGTGGAACCAAGCTTCTTTGATCATAGAGTTTATCGAGTTCCTTCTGCACGCCATCACCATCCAGGCCATCACATGAGATTCCCAACTCTTTCAGCCATAGCCTTATACAACCATCTTTAGGTTCATCAACTTTGGTTTCATCAAAAACTATATCGTAGTCAAAACCTCGCTCGGCCAACCAGTCTCTAACCTTTTGTTCATCGTACGGGCCCCCTTCAGGATCAACAGCTCCAGCATTTTCAACGATCCATGACCGCCCAAGTTCAGCCTCAATTACTTCATCCTCTCCACCGTCAAATATTGGAGACAGGGCATCGAATCCAAGCACATGCGCAGCCCATCCTAAATGGGTTTCAAGCACCTGCCCTAAATTCATACGCGATGGTATGCCCATAGGATTGAGTACCACCTCAAGGGGTCTTCCATCCGGTAAAAATGGCATGTCCTCAACAGGCAGTATCCGGCCAATAACTCCCTTATTACCATGGCGACCAGCCAGTTTATCACCAGCACTAACCTTTCTTTTTTGAGCAACGCAAACCCTAACCATCTGATTGACACCCGGCGGTTGCTCCCCACTGTCGTCCTGGGGAAAAGCCTTTACATCAATGACCTTGCCATACTCACCATGTGGCACCCTCAGTGAAGTGTCTTTGACCTCTCTGGCCTTTTCACCGAAAATTGCACGAAGCAGTTTCTCCTCAGCGCTCAGTTCGGTCTCACCCTTAGGAGTGACTTTACCAACGAGAATATCACCAGGGCCAACCTCGGCACCCAAGCGGATAATTCCCCTCTCATCAAGGTCTCGCAGGTTTTCCTCGCCGATATTAGGGATATCCCTGGTTATCTCCTCCGGGCCCAACTTGGTTGAACGGGCCTCAAGCTCGTGCTTTTCAATATGTATTGAAGTGAATTTGTCGTTCTTAACCAAACTTTCGCTGATTACAATAGCGTCCTCGTAGTTGTATCCCTCCCAGCTCATAAAAGCGCATAAAACATTGTGGCCCAATGCCAGCTCACCCTCATCTGTTGAAGAGCTATCGGCCAATACCTGGCCTTTACGAACCTTGTCTCCTTTACTGATAACAGGGCGTTGATTGATACAAGTCCCCTGGTTTGATCGAGCAAACTTCCTCAATGGATAGTACTCAACCTCACCGCCTTTCTTTTTTATGGTAATCAACGTTGCCGTTACTGACGATACCCTGCCAGTACTCTTAGCAAACAGCACCTGCCCACTGTCCAGCGCCGCCTGCTTTTCCATTCCAGTCGCCACCAAGGGAGCCTCCGGTACGAGTAAGGGGACCGCCTGCCGTTGCATATTTGAGCCCATAAGAGCTCTGTTAGCATCGTCATGCTCTAAAAAGGGTATCAGTGACGCCGCTACACTGACAATCTGTTTCGGCGAGACATCCATAAAGTTAATCTTCTCTGGAAATTCCATAAAATACTTATCACCTGACCTGGCTTCCACTTTCTCTTCAAGAAAATGCTGGTTTTCATCAAGTATGGCATTAGCCTGCGCTATAACAGTCTTTATCACTTTTCCAGTGGACGGTTCTACAATTAAATCTTCTTCTGCATCAGCAGAAAGGAATTCTATGTTGCTTGAAACAAACGGCACTATCTCTATATTTTTTAGCGTTAACTTAGCCAGCTTTTCGGCTATTTTTTTTGTTATTTTTGTCCCCGCAGACACCACCAACTTACCCTTAGAGTCGATAAGGTCATTCCGAACTATTCTGCCAATTAGATCTTGTTCTTTATTCCTTGCCGAATTGACCACCTTGCGGTATGGAGTTTCAATTAAGCCATACTGGTTAATTCGACCATAAGTGGCCAGCGAGCCAATGAGGCCAATGTTAGGTCCCTCTGGAGTCTCAATAGGACAAATACGCCCGTAATGAGAATGGTGAACGTCTCGAACATCAAATCCAGCACGCTCTCGAGACAGGCCGCCTGGGCCCAGCGCAGACAGTCTGCGCTTGTGAGTAAGCTCAGCCAGCGGATTGGTTTGATCCATAAACTGCGAAAGCTGCGAACTTCCGAAAAACTCTTTTAATGTAACTGAAATCGGGCGAATGTTTATTAAATCGCTCGGCGTGACCGACTCTATCATGGTTATGCTCATACGCTCTTTAACCACCCGCTCCATACGCAAAAAACCGACTCGAAGCTGATTTTGAACCAGTTCACCGACCGTGCGCACCCGGCGGTTCCCTAAATGGTCAATGTCATCTGGTTTTTCGGCGCCGTTGTTCACTTTAACTATATAACGCGCCACACCAAGCAAATCCTCTTTGGTGAGTGTTCTTGTATCAAGCGGTACGTTATGACGCAAGCTCTTGTTCATTTTGTACCTACCAACTTTACCCAAATCATAGCGGCGAGGATCAAAGAACAGGGTGCGTATAAAAGACCTGGCGTTATCCAAAGTTGACGGATCACTTGGCCTCAACCTGCGGTGAAAATCGATCAGGGCTCGGTCTTCACTTCTAACCAAAGGCTCGCGCTCAATAGTGGTTGTTAAATAATGATGATCTGGGTTATTATCAACACCCTTAAACAGCTTCTGCAGTTCCTCGTCAGTGCCGTACCCTATGGAACGAAGCAAGGTTGTAATCGGGATCTTGCGTTTACGATCAACCTTAACCGAAACAACGTCCTTGCTGCTGGTCTCAAACTCAAGCCAAGCACCACGATTGGGCACCATCTTGGCAAAGCATAAATCGCGCCCCGACACCGGGTCTTCTTCAACGGTGAAATAAACACCCGGCGAGCGTATCAGTTGACTAACAACAACCCTCTCTGCACCGTTAATGATAAAAGTGCCATGGTCTGTCATATTGGGGAAATCTCCCATGAACAGATCCTGTTCTTTCCATTCTCCGGTATCTTTAATGTGTAACCAAGCTGTTACATGAAGCGGTGAAGAGAAGGTGATGTCACGATCGCGGCACTCTGCTTCGCTGTGTTTCGGCGGTAAAAAAGAATACTTGGGTAGATTAAACTCTGGCCCCTCGTTAGGATTACAAAAGGTTAGCTCCAGCCTAGAACCAGTAAAATCCTTAATTGGTGAAATCTCTGTTAGAAGTTCCTTTAAGCCCTCGTCCTTAAACCACATATATGAATCCATTTGGGTCTGTATAAGATTAGGGACTGGCAGTATTTCAGGCAATTTTGCGTAGGATTTTCTGTCATCGCATTCCACAGTTCTACTGAGAGTCATACAGGTCGCTCCTTACAATTAAATAACCCCCACATGCACCTAAGGAAAAACAGGCGCACTTAGGGGGCGGTTTTGCTTTCGAGGAATGTCTGTTGAAGGTAAACGGATAACATTAGTCAAATAAACATTCTACTACTCCAGTATATTTTTGTCAACAGTTTTAGTATAATTCCATTTAAGTCGATTATTTTTGGTTTCAACTGTGTTCAAAATATACATAAATGCTATACTTGAACAGGAGATGCCATGGGCCCAACATGGAGCAACAGATTAAAGATCAGGCTTAAACAAATGTTCGGCAAGTCGCTGGTTTTATGTGACAGCTGCAAGTGGGATTGGCGCAGTGCGTGTAGAAATCCGGAGCGGCCCAATACTATCTGGTGCCAAGAATACGAAAAGCGTGGAAAGTAGATTATCTACCTCCGAATTCAGGTTTCCTTTTCTCAACAAATGCCTTTATCCCATCTTTGGCATCTTCAGTTTCACGAAGCAGCTCAAACAGTTCTTCCTCCAAACCCAACCCCTCTTCAAGCGAGAGGGAAGAGCCCTTCACAATAGCCCTTTTTGCTGCTCTGACTGCCAGGGGGGCCAATTCGCAGATTCTTGTGGCCCAATCCATTACTGTATTCATAAGCCGAGCCGGGGGAACGACTTTATTTACCAAACCCATATCCAAAGCCTCGGCAGCACCAACAACTTTGGCCATGAGCACCATCTCTATCGCTTTGCTCATCGGAATGAGGCGAGCCAGGCGCTGTGTCCCACCCCAGCCCGGCATGAGTCCCAAGCGAGCTTCAGGAACACTGAGCTCAGCGTGTTCAGCAGCTATTCTTATATCACAGGCCAGCGCCACTTCAAGCCCGCCGCCAAAAGCCATACCATTAATGGCCGCAATCATCGGTTTAAATATCTCAATCCCCCGTGTAATCATTGGAGGGAATATGGCTGGAACATTCTCTTTTAAATCAAAACCTGCGGAAAAAGCTTTACCACCGGCGCCAGTTATTATCAATACCCAAGCATTTTCGTCATCCCTAAAGTCCATCAGTGACTTACTGAAGCGACTTAGCATTTCACCGTTAAAAGCGTTAAGCGCCTCCGGGCGGTTGAGCGTAATAACAGTAATATGATCCTTTTTTTCATATTTAAGAACCATTACAGACACCCCTTAATAACCATAAGCCAAGCGCTCAATGAGCAAAACGGGTAGATTATGCTTGATCATCTTTGCCTGAGTTTCTGAGAAGTTATAATCAACGCGATAGTGATTTATTGTACCGGTATTGCTATCGTACAGCATGTAACCCGCTTTGGGATTACCATCGCGCGGTTGGCCGATTCCACCGGGATTCAATATCAAGCGTTGCTCGGCAAACTTGAACGAATGCTCTTCGGGTAGTTCCACCGAGTGACATTCAGTCGTTTTATCATCATAGGCATATATTTGTGGAACATGGCTATGGCCCACCAGGCAGTATTTTGTATCAAAGTGATCGAAATTTTGCCTGGCCACGCCGGTGGAAAGGATATACTCCCGGATTGGCTGGCGCGGGCTGCCGTGAACCATAGTGAAATCATCATGAGACATCACTTCCGGGAGATTATAAAGATAATCTGCATCGTCCGAACCAAGCTGCTTTGAGGTCCACTCACAGGCCTGGGAGGCGGCAGGATTGAACTTGGCAAAGTCGGCCTTACCCACCGAAGCCCAATCGTGGTTCCCCGCAATACAGATATGATCATAATTTCTGAGGAACTCTATACATTCGCACGGATCAGGGCCATATCCTACAACATCGCCAAGGCACCATATCTGATCAAAGCCGGCCCTACTTCCTGCATCTTCGAGAACAGCTTTAAATGCTTCCAGGTTGCTATGAATATCAGCTAAGATTACGTAGCGCATACCTAAGCGAACTATATCAGATTTACTCGTAATTGGCCAGATAGTTGTGAGAAGAAATAGAACGGGGTATAATCGCTTTCATGAAGGTTTCGGAGTTGGGCGAATTCGGACTGATCGGTTTGATCTCCAAACTGATTAGCACACCTAGTAAGGATAAGCTTATATTGGGTATTGGAGATGATGCATGCGCGTGGAAAAACGATGCAGGCGTCGAGCTTGCCACAATTGATACGCTTGTTGAGAACGTACATTTCACGTTGGACACAATTACGTATCAGGAACTGGGATGGAAATCGCTTGCTGTCAATGTAAGTGATATCGCCGCAATGGGTGGAATGCCACTATATGCATTAGTATCACTGGGGTTGCCTGGCGAAACCAACGTTGAAGATATCAGCAAGTTATACCAAGGAATGCTTGATCTGGCAAACCAGTACAACATAACTATAGCTGGTGGCAACGTCGTGAAAACACCGCAGCTTACCATAACCGTCTCAGTTACGGGTAAACCCTTAAACAGCGCCATACTCAAGCGCTCTGCTGCACAACTGGGTGACCAGGTTGCAGTAACCGGTAATTTAGGTACTTCGGCGGCGGGACTGAGGATGCTGATAGACAAGCTCAAGTTCGATGAGCAAACAACCTCACTACTACGTAAAGCGCACCAACAGCCGCAGCCACGCATAGCTGAGGGACAAACCATTGTGCAAAGCGGCGCGAAGGCAGCTATTGACCTGAGTGACGGGCTGATAAATGATCTTGGCCACATATGTAAAATGAGCGAGGTAGGCGTAAAAATCAATGTGGGTAAGGTGCCTATTCATCCAATTGTCAGAGATAAGTTTAAAGAGAGTGCGACTGAACTGGCATTGGCAGGTGGCGAGGATTACGAGCTGCTGTTTACCGCAAAGGCAGAGACAATGCACAAAGTGAAGAAATCGCTAAAGATACCGATTACTGTAATCGGAGATATTATCAGCAAACACGCTGGTAAAGTGATACTGTTGGATGCAAAAGGAACCATGATTAATCTGAAACAAGAGGGCTGGGATCATTTTTCAAAATAGTATGCAAATCATCAGCGGCAGCTCGGAACAGACTCAAGAAATCGGCAAGAAGTTGGGCCATATTGCAAAGCCCGGCTATGTGATAATGCTTACAGGCAATCTGGGTGCGGGCAAAACATGCCTAACGCAGGGTATCGCCTGGGGGCTTGATATCAACGAGTTCGCCACAAGCCCGTCGTACACCATTATGAGGGAGCACCAGGGCAGGCTACCGCTGTATCATATCGATTTATACCGGCTGGATAGTTTAAACGACATTTACGATCTGGGACTGGATGACTACCTGTTCGGCGACGGTTTATGCGTAATAGAGTGGGCCGAAAAAGGCATGGAGTTTATGCCAGAAGAACACCTCTTCATCGAGATAGATTGTGTATCCGAAAACGAGCGAAAGCTTAATTTAAAAGCAAGCGGCAGGCATTACGACAAAATGCTGAATGATTTGAAGGTATAGCAAATGGAAATATCAATAGACACATCCAGCGAAACAGCCAGCATCGCGCTATCTGAGAGCGGATACGCTACCGCCGAGCTGACCTGGCGCGCCGGACAGAACCACGGCGCCGAGCTGCTGCCCAATATAAATCATCTGTTGGGTAAAATAGACCGCAGTACAATTAAAGGAATCATCGTGGCAATAGGCCCAGGCAGCTTCAACGGGCTACGCGTGGGGCTGGCAACGGCCAAAGGCCTGGCACTGTCCTTTAATGCACCGCTTGTTGGCATAAGCACACTTGAGGTGGAAGCTTACCAACACGCTTTGCACACAGTACCGATCTGCCCTATCTTTAATGCCAGACGCGGTGAAATAGCTGCTGCCCTATTTATAAACAGAGGTGACAAATGGCAAAAGCTTATTGAAGAGCACATTACTAAAATTGATGAGCTATGCTCCAGACTCAAAGGTAACACCGTGTTTTGCGGGCAAATTACCGAGGATATAGCATCACAACTAAGTAGTTTTTTGGAAGATGAGGCTATTATTGCGCAAGGGGCGCTCCTGATGCGCCGCGCCGGATACCTTGCAGAGCTTGGCTGGAAACGATTGATAAAAGGCGAAGTGGACAACCCTGCTACGCTGCAACCGCTGTACTTAAGAAAACCGGCCATCACCAAACCAAAACAGAAGTAGCTACTTATAACTCGTAAGTCGCTCCTCGAATTCGGCCATAGTGAAGCTGTATTCCTGAGTGCCGTAGTTCTCCACCGCAAACGAGGCGCAGGCGCTACCCATAATGGCGCACTGCTCAATAGCCTTGCCATCGATCAGGCCTTTAATGAGACCTGCACGGTAGGCGTCGCCGGCGCCGGTAGGGTCGCTTACACGCCTAGCATTGATAGAATGAACCTCAACCTCTTTATCTCCTGCTGTGTAGATTATGGAACCTTCTTCTCCTATGGTGGAGATTATCGTCTTTGTTTTCTTGAGTAATTCATCAACTCCCAAACCTGTCATCTTTACGACCAGATCGAGTTCGTAGTCGTTGGTTATCAGTATTTCAGCGCCGTCGATGGCGCCGGCAAGCGTTTCACCCTTCCATATAGGCAGAGACTGCCCGGGGTCAAAGATATACCTGATACCTTTTTCACGATAGATTTTGGGGTAACCTGCCATATCATCAATATTGCCTGGTGCTACAATGGCTATACTGGTTTTAATGTCGACTTTTTCGAAGTCGTATGGTGCACGGCATTTCATGGCACCAGGGTTGAACCCGGTTATCTGGTTGTCAGATTTATCAGTGGTTATATAGGCTCCAGCGGTGAACTCTTCCATGATAATCGTAATGCTACCCGTATCGATTCCATTGGTTTTGAGCCATTCGAAGTACCTGCCATAGTCACAGCCTATGGTGGCCAGAATAGTGGGCTCTTCGCCGAGTAGAGACAAGGCATAAGCGATATTGCCCGCCGTGCCGCCAAATTTTTCACGAAGGCCGTTAACCGTAAAAGAAACGTTGAGCATATGAATCTTATCAGGTAGAATGTGATCGACGAAGCTGCCGGGGAAGTCCATTATCCTATCATATGCCAGCGAGCCGGAAACCAGGATATTCATCTAATCTCCAATCAATATCTCTAGTTGAAGGGTACACTCACCGTTTATGCCATGTCAAGCAGCTTCACCTTGACTGTCATATGAGTGGCCGATTATACTTTGCTACGTGAGATAGATTAACGTATTCGTTACAACAAATATATCCAAGAAAAACCTGAGCGGCTATACGTAGTGGACAAAAGAACGGGATACTAGTTATAATCCAACTCTAGGAGAACGATTAAATGGAACAAACTTTAGTTTTGATAAAACCGGACGGAATACAAAGAGGCCTTGCAGGCACGATACTGGGCCGCTTTGAGCAGCGCGGCCTTATAATAGTAGCGCTGAAAATGATCCATATGGATAAGCCATTAGCCAAGAGGCACTATAGGATACATGAAGGCAAGCCCTTTTTCAATGATTTAGTTAGTTACATAACCTCCAGTCCTATTATTGCCATGGTTTTAGAGGGACCGAGTGCCGTGGACGTAACGCGTAGGACGATGGGAGAGACCAACTCGGGCAATGCAGCGCCGGGAACCATACGCGGCGACTTTGCCATAACCATCGAGCAAAACTTAGTGCATGGCTCCGATTCAGTGGAAAACGCTAAGAATGAGATAAACCTGCTCTTTGAAAAAGAGGAGATTATAAGTTACAGCAAAGATGCCGATAAGTGGATCATTGAATCCTGATTACGGGTTTGGCCTTTGACCATAACTGCTCAAGGCCGTAATATTCTCTGGCACCTAGGTCAAAAACTTGGACTATGACATCGGTGTAATCTAAAAGAACCCAGCCCGTTTCCGCCTTGCCCTCGCGGTGATGGATATCAACTCCCGCTTGCCCAAGAACCTTATCTACTTCTCTGATGATCGCGTTGATTTGCCGCTGACTTTCGCCGCTGCAGATTACAAAGTAATCGGCAAACGTTCCAACCTCACTGATATCCAGCATGATTATGTCTGCGGCCAGCTTATCAGAAGCTACGTCTACAATCTTTCTTGCTATTTCAGCCGCCTCCAGTATTGCCTCCTTTATACTTGATCGAATATCAAATCTAGGAAATGGTTCAATATTTTCGCAGTAGCTCCCCAGATAGTATGGCCACCGTATGCATATATATAAGAATCCACAAGCTCACCATTGAAACCTATCTTACCTTCTTTGGCAGAATGTTCTTCAAATAGTGCTTTTACCGGAACCTCAATAAGTTTTTCTACCTCAAAAGAACTGAGCTTAAAGTTATAAGGATAATGGATTTCGCCAACCAGTGGGGTGACAATATAATTAGAGGTGGTTACAAAATCGTCTAATTCACCCAATATTTCTATGTCCTGAGCGGCCACGCCCAATTCCTCACATACCTCCCTGAGAATAGTGCGTTGGATATCCCCGCCGTCTTGTTCTTCATATCCCCCTCCGGGAAAAGATATTTCACCCTTGTGATATTGGACATTGGTGGTACGTTTGGTAAACAATACGTGGTAGAATCCATCCTTCTCAAAAAGGGGGACGAGCACCCCTGCGGATTTTAAACTGGTGTCTTTGATGCCTTTCTTTTTATAGCTAGTAAGTATCTGTATTATCTTTTTCTTCATAAACTCTTAATAAGCCTCGGCTATTGTGGCTTAAATTCGTCCCATAATTTCTGTACATCATATTCTGTTTGCTCAATGCTGCGGTTGGTATCGATTACACGATCTGCATATTTAATTCTTTCCTCGTTAGACATCTGGGACCTGATACGTCTTTTCGCCTCATATTCGGTAAAGCCAGTTCTTTTAGAAAAACGCTTGGCCGCAACCTCTTCTGGGGCAGTCGTCACCCAAATCTGATCAGCAAGATCGCCCCAGCCGGCTTCAAGAAAGACCGGCGCCTCAATCACCATGACATCAACACCCTGCTCTGCAAAATGTTTGATTCTTTCTTCCACGCTTTTGCGAATAATAGGGTGCATTGCATCGTTCAGTGTTTGCAGCGCCTCGGCATCTTCGAAAACTATCTGACTTAACTTGGCACGATCGATCTCATCGTTTAATCCAAGTATACCTCTGCCAAAAGCCGAAATCACCTTATCCCATCCTGCGGTATGCGGTTTATAACAATCGTGCCCAAGTTTATCGGCATCGATAATCACCGCACCCAGCTGCTCAAGCATCTCAGCAACAGTGCTCTTGCCACTTAGTATTCCGCCTGTAAGGCCAATAATAATCATGTCTTTAAACTTAAGGGTATTAGTATAATTCTACAACCCCATCTCAAGCAACGTCAACGCCTAATAACCATTTACTATCAGCTTGACCGCCCCTATATGCCTTGGTAGAATTAAACGAACATGACACAAAAACAACTGGCCAAAGCCTACAACCCGAAGCAAACAGAAGCCAAATGGTACAAATTTTGGATGGATAGGGGCTATTTCACTCCTGAGATAGACCAGAAGAAGAAACCGTTTGTGATTATCATGCCTCCCCCCAATATCACCGGCGAGCTCCACCAAGGTCATGCGCTGGTAGCCACTATAGAGGACAGTATGACCCGCTGGCACCGCATGAAGGGTAGGCCTACATTGTGGCTGCCAGGGGTGGATCACGCCAGCATTGCCACTCAATTCGTGGTGCAAAAAGCTCTCCTGGACGAAGGGACGTCCCGTGAGGAGTTGGGCAAGAAGAAGTTTCTTGAACGCACCTGGCAATGGGCAAATGAACACCGGCACAAAATTACGGAACAGCACAAGCGGCTGGGCGTTTCCTGCGACTGGAGTAGAGAGTGCTTTACCATGGATGAAAAGCCCAATTTGGCAGTGCGCACCACTTTCTATAACCTGTATAAGAAGGGGCTGATATACAAAGGCGAGCGTATGATAAATTGGTGCCCCAATTGCGCAACAGCACTATCCGACCTTGAAGTTGACCACGAAACTCATACGAGTAAGTTATACTATGTGCGCTACCCGCTTGCCGGTAACAACAACCAGTTTATTACGGTGGCAACCACCCGTCCTGAAACCATACTCGGTGATACAGCGGTGGCGGTAAATCCAGACGATACGCGATTTGCGAAACTGGTGGGTAAAGAGGTTATACTGCCTGCAGTAAACAGGGTCATACCGATTATAAAGGATGAGGCTGTTGACCTCGCTTTCGGCACTGGTGCTGTAAAAATAACGCCGGCACACGATCCAGTTGACTTTGAGGTGGCACAGCGCAATAACCTGCCGCTGGTTAACATTATGAATCAAGACGCTACAATGAACGAGTCTGCCGGCCCCTATATAGGTATGGACAGATTTGACTGCCGCAAACAGCTTCTTTCCGATTTAGAAAAAGACGGCTTGCTGGAAAAAATTGAACCGCATGATCATTCGGTGGGACATTGCCAGAGATGCAAAACGGTTGTTGAGCCTGTCGTTTCACTGCAGTGGTTTCTCAAAATGGATACGTTGGCCAAACCCGCCATCGACGCGGTAACGAGTGGTCGAATTCAGATCATTCCTGAGCACTTTACCAAAGTATATCTGAACTGGATGGTGAACATTAAGGACTGGTGTATCAGCCGTCAGCTCTGGTGGGGACATCCCATTCCAGTATGGTACTGCAAGGATTGCGATGAAGTAATCGTATCCACAGACACTCCAGAACATTGCACAAAATGCAAATCATCCAATATTGAGCAAGATTCAGATGTGCTAGATACGTGGTTCAGCTCTGGCTTATGGCCTCACTCCACGCTGGGCTGGCCCACCCAAACCGAAGACCTAAAATATTTCTATCCTACCACGGTAATGGAAACGGCATACGACATACTGTTCTTCTGGGTGGCTCGTATGATTATGATGGGAATTGAGAACACTGGCCAAATCCCCTTCAATACGGTCTATATTCACGGCTTGGTACGCGATGCAAAAGGCGAGAAGATGAGCAAAACCAAGGGTAATGTGATCAACCCCCTTGAAACGATCGACCAGTACGGCACCGATGCAATGAGATTTGCACTGTCAATGGGCAACACACCGGGAAGTGATATGAAACTCACAACGCAAAGATTGGAGGCAGGACGCAATTTTGCTAACAAGTTATGGAACGCAGCACGCTTTGTGCTGTCAAATATTCCAGTGATAGATGAAAAAGAATATAATATGTACTTGAACGACAGTACACAGACCCCCACCGAAGACCGATGGATAGCGAGCAGGCTCAATAGATTAGTAGCAAATGTAAACAGGCTTCTAGAAGACTTCCAGTTCGGTGAGGCGCAGCGCGAGATATACGAGTTCCTATGGGGGGAGTACTGCGACTGGTATATAGAGTTTGCAAAAATCAGGCTACGCGATAGCAATGCAATATCTCCTGTTCCAATACTGATACACGTTTTGGAAACAGCGCTACGACTGCTACACCCCGTCATGCCGTTTGTCACTGAAGAACTATGGCAGGCACTCACCGACATCGTGAGATTTCTAAAAAGCGTCGACTCGATTATGATCGCCCCATATCCTCAAGAAGCCGGAGAAACAGATATAGAGGCTGAGCATGAAATAGAGGCAGTTATTGAGATCATACGCGCCATCAGAAACATACGTACTGAGCACAAGGTTGAGCCAGCCAAATTTATCGAGGTTATCATCAATGCACAAGACATGAAAGACGCAATTGAGGCGCACTCAAGTTCAATTGAGCTGCTAGCTAGAGTGCGCCCGCTTACCATTGTGAGAAGTCGAGAGCAGAGCCCGGTGGCAATAAAAGATGCGGAATTGCTGGTGTATAAAGGAATCGAGGCGATAATCCCGATGCGCGCGCTGTTCGACAGAAAACTAGCAAAGCAGCGTTTGGATAAAGAGATTAAAAACCTAAAAAGCATTATCGTACGCCATGAGACGAAGCTGCAAAAACAGGACTTCGTTGATAAAGCTCCAGCCAAAGTCGTGGACAAAGTACGTGAACAGCTGACAGAGAACCAGAGCAAGCTCGACAAACTTATGGAACAACTCACCAAACTCTAGCTATCGAGGTGCCACATGCATATTGGCGTCCTCAAGATAATACTTCGCATCCACAATAACCGCTCCCTTAAAGGTAAAAGGCAGGTTATAAGGCCAATCATTACGCGTGTGCAAAACAAATTCAATGTCTCAGTAGCGGAGATAGATGATCAAGATCTGTGGCAGGTGGCTGCGATTGGAGTATCTTGTGTGAGTAACTCATCCCGCCATGCAAATGAGGTGCTATCCAAGGTGATGGACTTTATTTACGGTATTAGGGGTGATGCTGAGATTCTGGACTATGAAATTGAGCTCACCCAAGCACTATAGTAATGGGCAATCAAACATTTCCGAACCATCACAAAACCTTACCTCAATATGAAGATCAAAGTGTATATACCGAGCACGCCACAATAGCACTGTTTCCTTTTTGCCTTATGCGACCGCAATGATACAGGAGAAGTATCGACTGCTCTGCACCCAGACACCAGAAAACCGCAGATTTTTCTATATGACGCATATCCGGGTGGCATCGATTTGCGGAAAAGAGCTTTGAGTCGAAAGACCAACTCCGGGAAACCACGTTACATGCTATCAATGGGTGCTGCAGTTGCATCCAGTCACCGAAATGTGGTAATAATAACCATCCGCTGGATAAAAAGCGGCACAAACGATGCAAAGGACACTTATTGGAATAGCCAAATAGCGCTTAAGTCCGAAAAAATCGGAGGTGCAACAATGTACGATAGAATACTCGTCCCACTAGACGGCTCCGAACTTGCGGAAGTATCACTGCCTTATGCAGAAGAAATTGCTGCTAGGTTAGGTTCAAGCATTACCCTTATATATCTAAGCCATTCTGAAAAAGATCCGTCATACCGCATGCATAAGATATATCTTGACAATGTATTGGATTCCACCACAAAAGAGATTAAAAAGCTTCTTAAAGGGTCTCCCGAGGAAGCGAAAATAGAATCTGCGATTCTTGTCGGTCACCCCGCTGAGGAAATTGTGAAACATGCCGACAAAGAGGATATAGGCCTTATCGTAATAGCCACTCATGGTCGCTCAGGAATCAAGCAATGGCCCATGGGAAGCGTTGCCAGTAAAATAATAACTGCAACTAGACGCCCCATAATGCTTATAAGAGTAAATGAAGTCGTCAGCCCTGATATTCGTGATAAAGGCGCGATTAACAAGATATTGCTGCCTTTAGACGGCTCTAAGGAAAGCGAAGCGATTATACCGCATGTTAAGGAGATGGCATCAAACTTCAATTCGGAGGTTGTGTTGTTTCAAACAATATCGCTGGCGTATCCCACATACACCGCCGACGCTTTCGCTTATGTTACCTACTCCGACCAACAGATGGATTCAATGAAAGCATCGGCATTGGATTATCTGGCAAAAATCGGCGATGATCTCTCAAAAAAAGATATAGAGGTAAAGAGCGATGTAAGGTTTGGACCTGCGGCTGATGAGATAGTAAATTATGCCGACGAAATAAATACCGACCTTATTGCCATGACCACACGCGGCCACTCTGGCATGGGGCGCTGGTTGTTCGGCAGCACCACCGCAAGGGTGATGAAAGGCGGCAATACCAACCTTTTATTGGTTAAAGTATAACCCTAAAGCTTGATTTATATACCTAGCAGCTTTTTAGCATTACCGCTTAATATACCCTCTATTTCCTCTTTAGGCAGATCAAGCGCCTTTATATCTTCAATGTATTTTTTACAGTCAGCCGTATTCTTGGCACCATCCGGAGAACCGGTGAAGTTGGGGTAGTAATCTGTGCCAAAAACAAGTCGCTCTGGTTTGATTGTAGTAAGGGCGCATTTCACAGCGTTCATACCGCCCTCGTATCCCGCCATATTGAAATTCAGTTTATCGAAATACTTTATAAAGTTCTCTGCATAGGGCCTGTCAAGCGGGCTCTCTTTGCCAATACCATCCCAGTGCTTTTTATCCCATGCCCAGAACTTATCATCCCATACGCGGATATATCGAATAAGGCGCTCGCGTACGGCAGAGATACCACCGCCCATATGCGATATGACAAACTTAAGGTTAGGAAACTCAACCAGCACGCCAGACAGCACTAGTCTGACCGCGGTAACAGCCAAATCGTACTCTCGAACTAGGGTCACCGCCAAATTATAAGGAGCACTGTAAAGCGCTTCATAACCTCGCGGCTCACCAACATGTATGAATATCGGTACATCAAGCTCGGCAACTTTCTTGTAAAAAGGCCACATCTTGCGCGAGTCCATAAAGGTATTGTCCCTCTGCACCGAGCTAAGGCACACCCCTTTTAGACCCAATTCTTTTATCGCCCACTCCATCTCGTCCAGTCCCGTTCTGCCATCAAGTGGCGCAACCGGAGCAAAGCCAATAAAGCGTCCAGGATAGTCAGTCATCATCTTAGCATAAAGCTCGCAGATAGCCTTAATTTCGCGTACCTTGCCCGTAAATGACGTGAGAACCGCCGTATCAATTCCAGCGTCATCCATAAACTCGAGGTGCCGATCTATCCTGTATATTTCCTCTCGTATCAGTCCCCTGCCCCTGCCCATCTCATCAACACCCCATGCCATTTGCCCATTTACCCCATCGCGACTTCTAAACGATTCCTCTGTCGCTATATGGTGCTCAAAGTCTATAACCATATCTCTCAATTCCTCCCCCTCAAAGTGGCCTTATTTTAATGGAATAAACCCAAATAGTAAATAACCATAATACCGATTCTCGATTAGCAAGGCATACCATCGACAAGAAATTAATAAATAGTTTACTATTTAAGAAGCGGTTATCCTGCAAATCGATAAGGAGATAAATGGCAAAGAAAAAGCGTAAGCTTGGAATATGGGAAAAGTATTTAACTATATGGGTCGCGCTATGCACGGTCATCGGTACGCTGTTGGGGCGATACGTATCGGGACTATCAGGTGCGTTAGAAGATTTTTCAGTGGCCGACATATCCATGCCCATCGCCATATGTCTGTTCCTGATGATCTACCCCATAATGGTTCAAATAAGCTGGGAGGAGATAAAAGGCGCTCTAAAATCTCCCAAACCATTAGGCCTCACCCTTTTTTCCAACTGGGCTATAAAACCGTTTACCATGACTCTTTTCGCCTGGCTAATTCTGAGTGTACTCTTTGTCGAACATCTCAGTGCAGAGCAGGTCCATGATTACAGCGCAGGATTGATTCTATTGGGAATAGCGCCTTGCACCGCCATGGTGCTGATGTGGAGCTACCTTGCCAAAGGAAACATGGGGCATACGCTGGTGATGACAGCGGCAAACTCCCTAACGATGGTTGTTTTGTACGCACCGTTGGCGGTGCTGCTGCTGGGAATCTCGGGTATACAGGTGCCATGGGACACGATTGCGATGTCAGTTGCGGTTTATATTCTCACTCCACTGATACTGGGATACATCACTAGGCAGCAGGTCATCAAGCGCAAAGGACTAGACTGGCTGGAAAAACACTTGGCCCCAAAGCTTGGCAAGGTATCCATTATTGCGCTGCTGGCCACACTGATACTCGTTTTTAGCTTGAAAGGGTCGATGCTGATCGACTCACCAGGTATAATCGGCATCCTTACCATAATTATACTTATCAACATACTAATCGTTTTCGGGATGACTTATGGGCTAGCCAAACTGTTTAAGTTCAACTATAAGGATGCGGCACCCACCGCACTCATTGCCGGTAGCAACCATTTTGAGGTGGCAATTGCCGTGGCGATCACACTATCCGCAATTGCGCCTGGGGCCGCGCTTGCCACGGTAGTTGGCGTTCTTACCGAAGTTCCGCTCATGCTAGGGCTAGTATGGGTATGCAACAGAACAAAAGGCTGGTTCAGATAAAACGAGCTTTTTAAAACTCAAAGGAGATGTTTAAATCTTTAAGGGCGATTTAAAAGAATGGACTATACTATAATCTTCATACCCTCGTAACCAAGCAGGATTTCAGCATCCAGATCCTCGCTTACTTGCTGGATTTCTTTGCCTATTTTCTCCTCGTATAAGGGGGTAATATGCACAACAACGATAGGTGGCAAATAACCTTTAGCCTGTTTAAAAGATATCAACTCATCTTTGAGCAGTTCAGGCGTTAGATGGCCAGCCTCTATAGCAGAGTCCGTAGCACTATTCGGCGATGTGGTTTCCAAGATCAAAAACTGTGGCGAAGAAATACGCCCCCAAACCCCAGAGAGTCCTTTCGTTGTATCGGCACTAAAGAAAAAAGATTTACCGTGGCCATCAGTTATTTCATAACCTACGGTGGGAACACCATGATTTACAGGGGTAGGCAAAACTTTATAGCCATTGACAGTAGCCTTCTTGTAAGGCTCTAGTAGCACTGCTTCGAAAGAAGGAAACTCAGGAGAGGGAACACGTGTAAGATCCGGGTATATTATACCATTCATAATATGAGACTGAAGATCCTCAACCACTGAGGCTATAGAGCAGAGCTTTTTCGTCCCCCATGGGATATTACTCAGCACATTGCCCAGTCCTAAAGTAGCCAGATCTCTTATATGGTCAAAATGGCGATGTGTCAATAATATCACTTCCAGCTTCTGCTGTTCTTTGAAGGTGAGGGTAGAAGTAAGGCTCCCTGCATCAACAGCCAAGACGCCGTCCACAAGAATAGATATAAGCTTGGTATCCGCCGATTCCAGATTATGTACGCCTAGAAACCTGATCTCCATTAGGGCATCCTCTAGTCGGTAATCAGCAGAGGGTTGAAATTGACATCTTTGTCATACGTATCGATACCCTCTTTTCTCTTCAGATAATTGACTATTTTGTAGGTAAACGGTGTGGCAACAACCTCATATCCAGTCTTCGCTACCCAGTGTGTAAGTATCATTTCAACTAGGATACCCGAAGTCATGCCCTCGGCCCCAATAAAAGCTAGAAGAATGAAGACCAACGAATCAAGGCCTTGCCCGATCACAGTGGAGCCGATGGTTCTGGCCCACAAATAACGCCCTTTAGTTTTTATCTTCATCTTCGCCAGTACAAGTGAATTGGAAAATTCGCCTACGAGATACGCTATAAATGAAGCTACGAGCAGCCGCCAGGTAGAGCCCAATATAGCTACATATTCCTCCTGCCGCGCCCAAGATGGTGCCGATGGTATTATACGACCAGCCCAAAAAGCTAAAACTACAATTGCATTACAAAAAAAACCAAGCCATATAACACGTCTGGCCATACGATAACCATAAACTTCGGTCAAAATATCGCCGATGATATAGCTCAGAGGGAAGATAATGATAGCGGCAGGTAAAATATATCCAGCTACACTTATAAGCTTGACCGCCATTATATTAGCTGTAATAAGGCAGGTAACAAACAGAGCAACTACTACTACAAACCTATGCGAAACCTTCAAATCTAAATCCACCGCTTGCGTCTAAATAAAACTAACATTCCTGCAGTTATACCAAGCATGGCAAACATGATCCCAAGGAATGTTGGCCAATCAGGACCACCAGTGGTAAAAGGCCAGATGTTCATTCCCAATATGCCAGCTATCAAAGCCAAAGGAAGCATTATTGTGGAGATAATGGTCAGCACACGGATGACTTGGTTGGTACGGAACGAATACAGCGTATTATTGGTATCGTTTAAACCTTCAACGACATCCTTGTAATCATCCAGGGTGTCCTGAATCTTGCGGGCGTGGTCAGCTATATCGCCGAAGTAAACCTCAGGATCGACTTTGATAACCGGCCAATCCTCGCTCTCCAGTAACTCGAAGGCCTCGGTCTGAGGCTTCATTATTCGCCTGAAAGCTATAATGTCGCGTCTCAGGATAGACAGTTCTTTGACCGTCTCCCGCTTGCCCTCGGCAAAAATATCATCCTCAACATGCTCGATGTTATCCACAATCTTGTATAGAATTGGGAAGCAGTAGCTAATCAACCTGTCGAGGATAAGGTAAAGCAATAAACTTGAGCTTCGTCCCATATATTCATTGCGGGCCTTTTCATTCGCCTGACAATCAACGAACAGCTTGGCCAGCGGTTTTAGAGCACCGGTATGAAGCGTTATCAGGTAATCCTCGCCAATGAAAATGGACACTTGGCTAGCAGTAGTTACCCTAGACTTTTTATTGTATACCGGAAAGTGTAACACCATGAACAGATACGCCTCATACTTATCGATCTTTGGGCGCTGTATTCTACTTAGGCAGTCGTCCAAATCCAATGGATGGAAGGGGTAATGCTTCGACAAATACTCAGTTTCCATGGCAGTAGGCTTTTCAAAATTAATCCACGTAAGTTTGCCATGAGTAATAGTTTCTATATTCAGTTCTTTCTCTTTTTTTATCGCTGAAGTCGTCATAACACGCTCTGTCAACTTTAAGCCTATCTAAACCACTGTATTATACACTATCAATATAAATCCTCTCAAACCTTATTAAAAGAACGCGCTTAGTTGAAGCCAGAACCTTGGCCCGATCATCAATGCGGGTCCCCACAACCCAAATAATATGCTCTGGAGAACAGATAATAGGAATGCCATCGCGCTCAGCTTTTGGGATTTTGAGATCGATCATTAAATCCTTGAGGCTCTTGCTGCCATTCATACCCAATGGACTGAGCTTGTCACCTTGCTTTTTACTTCTTACGATAAGCTCGCTACCCACCACATCATGGTCAAAACATTCTACAAACCCCGATTTATTTTCATCAATAAATTTGCTTTCGATGCTGGCTATTATCTTCCAGCCAGGGATCATAGTAACACCAGGCACATTTAAACTATATTCGCCCACGAAAATTTCAGCATCGCTGGTTAGCAAATCATCAGGCCCGACTTTACATACTTCATAACCATTTACGAGAACCAAACCGTGCGGCAGCGATAATCTCTTGCCTACAGGTTTTTCCATAGCTTCAATCATAATATCAATATGAACAGATTCAATATCGGTAAGTGTTCCTGCTAACCGCTCCAACACCCGCCTCACAAGATGGCGCTTTACCGCTATGGGTAATCTGCTAAAAGCAGACCGATCAACAGACAGCACTCTATCTTCATCGGTCACTACCGAAGACCATGCATGCAGGACCTGCTCATCTAAAAGCGCAATTTCATCAGAAACCACAGAAGCAAGGCGTAACAAGGCATCTTTGAAATTAGAATTGAAGGTCTTGATAAGAGGGATAAGCTCATAACGAAACCTGTTCCTCATATAATCGAGGGATCTATTTGAGGAATCAATCCGGGGTGCCAGTGCATTAGCCTCACAATAGGCCTCGACATCTTTTTGGACAAACCCAAGTAACGGCCTTATGATTGTAACCCCCAACTCATCGGTGCATGACTCCCATGCACTAACCTCTCGCATACCGCACAGACCAGCCAGGCCTGATCCGCGTACCAAGTGCATCAGTATCGTCTCTACCTGATCATCCGCGGTATGGGCAACTGCTACAGCCTCTGCTTTAATAAAAGTCGCAACTTCAGCCAGAAATGTGTAGCGCGCATGGCGTGCTTTATCTTCGATTGATGAAGTGGCACCGTATGAGCGGATATCGCGCTTTTCCACCGTGTAAGGAAGCTTCATTTTAGCAGCCAGGCCAGCAACGTACTGGGCATCCGCGTCTGACTCAGAGCCACGCAGCGAGTGATTGAGATGAGCAACGTGAAGGCTTAGATTAAGTTCGCCTTTAAGTTGTAGCAGGGCATGCAGCAAGCAAACGGAGTCTGCTCCCCCTGAAACGGCAACCACCAAAGTCCCGCCATCAGGCAGACTTCTGCTAGTAGCATCAGCAACTTTTATCAACAACTCATCTTTGATCACAATCAACCTCTGTTTTTACCACCACTCGATCAGCGAGCCGTCCCGATTCAGATGAATGTCCTCTTTTACCTCAAGCTCTCTTATCCATTCGGCCAACCAGCAGGCGTGATGAATAATAAGCGGAACACTGGTAGATGGCAATACATCCTTGTCCAGCCCGTAGATGGCGATATTTCTATACATCTCGCGCTTTGTATCCGTACTATCCCATGGCGTGGGATGAATGAACCCGTGAATTGCACCATCCGGAGGTGAGTAGAAGAAGTTATCTGGGTATTCCTCCTTTAGCTTACGAATGAGCTTTGCCGCCGCAATATTGGTATCCACAGTGTAACCCTTATTCAGATTGCGGAGAACAGAATCAGCAAAGGACTCAAAGCCCACGCCGGACATAAGAATTCGCGCATTCATCGATTGAGCCAGTACCAGTGCATCGCGCAGTTTTTCTGCGCCCGTGATCAACCAGTCCGCCCTGGTTACTAGATTTATCTGCGATATATCAATTCCTCGCCCTTGAATACCCAACAGAAGTTCCTTTAATACAGGAAGCGGGTTTTCGTTTATAAATTCAAAAGGAACCTTTTTTAACTCTTCGTTTTCAGGCACATTGGCTATCTGCTCCAGCACCGCATCCATAGGGAGCCTAATGCCCAAACCCTTGTCCCTTGCCACATCACAAAAGCTGCAGCCATACATATCAATCATGATACTGCCGGTTTTACCAAAAGGCTTGTTACGAATATTTATTGGATAATCAATATCGATCTGCATTTTTTTTGCAGCGTAAGGGCAACCAAGCTGGTGCAGCACCTGAACGTTGGTAACTTTGACTGGCTCCGGTCCATTTGATCCAATGCTATACAGGTTATCCCATCTAATACGTTTTAAATAAGCTTCATTCCAGAGATCCTCTGGATTAACTCTATATTCGCCGTTCCGAGCAAATAAAAAACCGTTTAAGTTACTATAATCACCATCTACGGAATTGAGGTAAGAAACTAGCTGCTCAGCCGGACCATGTACCGCAAAAGTGAAGGCATCCCTAAGGCCATGAAACCTATGATCGTATTGCCGCCAACCAACCTCACCAAGATAATTAACGTCTGACTGCGGCCCACCAAGGATAGTAATAGCACCATTCTCTTTTAACTGACGGGACAGGTTGTATAAATCAAGGCGTTCGGCAAGGTGACTGAAGCCGATGATGGGCTTGCTGCCCTCCAAAAGCTTTTTGATACAACGATTGGCAAGTTGATTATCGAAGTTGCGCCCGATTGCTAGTACATTACACTCGTAATCAGTGTTATCCTCGATGATGGTAGCAGCCATCTGGGGACCCAGCAGGCTGTAATTATCTTGCTCGTAGGAGTAGTTGGATACAATGACCATCTTTTTCTGGGACACTTTTACCTGCACTCCACTCAACTAGATATCGTAATCGAAGCCCCGCCAGTCCTCAGTATAGGGCAGCTTGAAATCGCTACGCTCGTGATAATCCGGGTAGCGCCTGTCTGGCCCAACCATGGATACCGGGAAGTGCTTAGGCGTCAGATTAAGACGCTGCGCTTCACGCTCCAGATTCTCCCTAAAATCGGGGTGGGCGATGGATATCAATGCCCTGGCTCTTTCGTACGAACTGAGACCCCAAAGATTGACCATGCCGTATTCAGTGGTCACCCATGATACCAAGTGCTCCGGCAAATCAACGTTGCTGCCGCCAGGTAGCGTAGGCACCACCCTTGAGACTAACTTGCCATGTACCTGATTAGTGGAGGTGGCGGTGGCAATTGCCCTGCCTCCCTTTGAAAGTGCGCAGAAGGCAAGGAACTGAAAGAACCCGCCGGTACCCGATATAGAACGTGCGTCGTAATAACTAGCAGACAGGCGCCCCTGCAAATCCACCGCCAAAAAATTATCTATGGCCACCATATTATCAATCTGGCTTAGCTGCTTGATGTTATTAGTATAATTGACGTCGTACACGGCCAGTTCCTTGTTGTGATGCACAAAATCATAGTATCTCTGCACGTGAAGCGGCAACGCAAATCCCCAAACCGTCTTGCCACGATCAATAGCCTTTTGCGAATTGTCTACAACCCCAGACTCTATCATTGCCATCAGCCCCTCTTGAAGCATCTCGGTATGTATACCCAGATGCTTGAGACCGCACCCCGAGATGGCACGAGCCACTGCTGTGGGAAGACTACCAATGCCAAGCTGAATACAGTCCCCGTCCTGCATTATAGTTAGTATGTTTTCTGCAATTTGGCGCTCAGCTTCACCTGGCTCCGCCTCGTCGTGCTGCGACCATGGATACCTATCTATATCTACCTCGACTATGTAGTCTACGTCATCTATATGTATCAGATTGTTGGCTCCGCCCTCGGCCCAGGGATAATCCTCGCGAACCTCAAGCACCAGTTTCTTGGCACTCTGCGCCCAGGCCATGGCACCGCCGGTGCTGTAGGAGAAGTTCAGATACCCCGATTCGGGAGGACTGCAGGAGATAACCGTCCAATCCAACCGGCGCTTGCTCTTTTCCTTATGAAAGAATCTGTAGTAAGACTGCCACAGCCCCAATGGCCACTCCCACGATATATGATCGATTGTGCCGGATTCATCTCTCTGTTTGCGCGCCCAGGGAAAGAAAAAACCCTCGTGGTGCAAGTGATATTTCTCCTCGGGATCGATAGAATGAAAACGCATCGGGTTGAAGTGACCATAAGACCACAACTCGATATCCTTTACCATGCCAGGTCCATCGCCGATTTTATTTACCAGGGCATCAGGGCAGGCAACGCCGTCGGCACCAGCACCACCCAGGCATATCCAGTCGCCGGATTTCACCATCTCGGCCCACTTTTTGGCGGTAATAGTCTTATCTCTTATCTTCTGCTGCATGGGTGTGATCACGCCATACCTCCAGAAACTAACGAATCGCTCTTACACCACCAATTACTATACCACGTTAACTAAGGTCATTACAGCTTGCACTCGCCTTTTTGTCATACAGGCTATATAATCTAAACCGATGGCTTGGGAATACGTAAAACAGGCACTAGACTTGCTGGCGCAAGAACAAGGTACCGTTATCAAGGAATGGGGCGGGCGCACTCCTATCGCACTCGTTTACCCCAATTCCTACTACATTGGTATGTCCAACCTCGGCTTCCAGACAATCTATGGCTTGCTGAATAGATACGAAAACATTGTATGTGAGCGCGCCTTTGCCAGTTGGCAGCACGGCAGGAAACGCGACCATAATCAAGATATAAATTGGCTCAGCCTTGAAACACAGCATTCTTTAAACGAGTTTGCAGTGCTTGCCTTTTCCATATCATACGAGCTTGATTACTTCAACGTGGTTCAGATACTGAAAGCGTGTGATATTCCGTTACTGGCCAAAGACCGTGATGACAGATATCCGCTGCTCATAGCAGGTGGACCGCCCGTAACGGCTAATCCGGAACCGCTTGCTCCCATCTTTGACTACTTCGCCATCGGTGAGGCTGAGGTTATACTTCCGAGCCTAGTTGATATACTCGTCGAGAAGGTGCAGGACAGCCGGCTAAGCCTACTTGAGGCCCTATCACGCCTCCCAGGTATATATACGCCCAATTTCGGCATACAGGAAATTACCAAGCGGCAGTGGGTGCAGAATATAGACGCTTTTCCCACGGTGTCTACCGTGCTCACGCCCAACACCGAGTTTGGTGAACTGTATCTGATGGAGATATCGCGGGGCTGCAATCGCGGTTGCCGTTTCTGTCTAGCGGGCTGTATCTTTAAGCCCATGAGGTGGCGCTCCAAAGAAAAGATAATGGAAGCTGCCAAAGATGGGCTGAACTACAGGAAGCGATTTGGACTGGTAGGTGCCGCCATCTCAGACCACCCTCAGATAGAAGACATCGTTAGCGAACTGACAAACCTTGGCGCCGATATATCATTGAGTTCATTGCGCATCAAGCCTCTTTCTAAAGCGGTGCTTGAAGCCATCTCTAATGGTATTACAAGAACTATAACGCTGGCACCGGAAGCGGGCTCTGAAAGGCTACGCAAGGTGATAAATAAGGGCATCAGCCAAGATGATATTCTGGCGGCAGTGGAACTGGCAGCCGACAATGGTATTAAGCATCTCAAGCTCTACTTCATGATTGGACTGCCAACCGAAACAGATGGCGACATCAGGCAACTTGCCCAGCTGGCACTTGCTGCAAGAGAAATTATCGATAAGAAACGGGCCGCAACTAGGCTAACCATCAACGTCACTCCATTCATACCCAAGGCTCAGACTCCGTTCCAATGGCTGCCGTTGGTAGCACCTGATGTAATAGATAATCGTATTTCCATAATTAAATCGGCTTTGACAAAAAAACGTATTAAGTTAAAATGCGATAGTAGCAAGTGGAGCCTGGTGCAGGGTGTCTTAGCACGTGGCGACGCCAAATTATGCAATGTGTTCTCAAAAATGCGCAAAACCACACTTGCTGAGTGGAACCGCGCTATGGCAGAATGCGGCCTTAGCGCTGAACAATACATTCTTAGGCAAATATCGCCGGATGAGCCACTGCCGTGGGCAAGAATAGATTCAGGTACATCACAGGAAAAGCTTATCAGGGAACTGAGCGTAGCATTAGCGTAATTTGAAGCAGAATAGTGCCAACATGCAAACGTCTGATATAGCACAAAACTTAATAGCCATAAAAGAGCGTGTGGCTGCGGCATGCCAGAGAGCCAACCGCTCGCCGAACGAGGTAACAGTTATCGCCGTAACTAAAACACAGCTTTATTCGACGATTGAAGCTGCGTTTAAAGAAGGGCTGCATGACTTCGGCGAAAACAGGGTTCAAGAAGCGGAAGAGAAAATAAAAAGGCTTTCTCATATCAATTCCAGATGGCATCTCATCGGCCATCTACAAACCAATAAGGTAAAAACAGCAGTTCAACTTTTCGATATAATTCACAGCGTCGATTCGATCAAACTAGCCGAGGTTATCAATAGAAACGCTAATAATGAGATTGAAGTTCTGCTCCAGGTGAACGTCGCTGAAGAGGGGACCAAGGGGGGATTTTCCGTAGCTGAACTTCCATCGGCGTTAAAAACAACAAGTAAACTGCCAAACCTTAAAGTCAGAGGATTAATGACCATAGCTCCGTGGGTTAGTGATTCGGAAGAGGTGCGCCCCGTTTTCAAACGTTTAAAGGAGTTGTGCGATAGTTTGGGATTAAAGCACCTTTCCATGGGCATGACTGATGACTATGAAGTAGCTATTCAAGAAGGAGCAACGATGGTCAGAATCGGACGGGCCATATTTGGAGCAAGGAGTTAGGCATGAAACTGGCGTTTATCGGCAGCGGGAACATGGGCGGCGCCATTATAAGGGCGATAATCGATAAAAAAATCGCATCTGCCGATGATATTGTGGCGAGTGACGTTGATGCATCAAAACTGAAAAGCATGGCAAAAGAGCTTAATGTCAAAACGACAAGCAACAATGTTGAAGCTATTTGTAAAGCTGATACCGCGGTCCTTGCTATAAAACCTCAGATACTGAGCAACGTGCTAGATGAGCTAAAGGGAAAGATAGCAGAAAATCAACTGGTAATATCAATCATAGCCGGGGCCACTATTAAGACTATTAGTAAGTGGCTAAAACACGAAAATGTGGTACGCGTAATGCCCAACACGCCGGCGCAGATAGGCAAGGGTATAAGTGCTTGGACCGCTGCAGACGCTGTTACGGCCGAGCAAAAAAAGATGACTGAAGTTATACTAAGCGGGCTGGGCGAACAGATCTACTTTGAAGACGAGAAATATATAGACATGGCAACGGCGGTTAGCGGAAGCGGCCCAGCCTACATCTACCTGATAATCGAGGCGCTTACTGACGCGGCTATATATATAGGTTTGCCGCCGCAACAAGCCGAAAAGTTGGTGCTTCAAACAGTATTGGGATCAGCGCTGTTTTTGGAACAATCGGGCGTGCACCCCGCCGAACTGCGCAGTATGGTGACATCACCGGGAGGTACAACTGCTGAGGGCTTGCTTAAGCTGGAAAAAGGCAAGCTGAGGGATATCATAGCCAAGGCGGTAATGGCCAGTTATAAGAAAGCCAAGCAACTGGGGGCTTAAGCTCCACGCTCCAAATGAACCAGCAATATGGCAATATCCGCCGGAGTCACACCAGCCAGCCTCGACGCCTGCCCCAATGTCTGCGGCATAAACCTTTTGAGTGTATTCCGTGCTTCATTGCGGAAACCAACGATACTATCGTAGTCGTAATCAGCAGGGATTCGTTTTTTCTCCAGCTTTTGTATACGCCCGACATCATTGATCTGCTTTTTTGTATACCCTTCATATTTGGTCCCTATCTCCACCTGTTCGGCAATTTCCGACGTTGTATCCACACCATACCCAATATCGGCAAGTGTCGCGTAAGAGACCCCAGGGCGGCGTAAAAACTCAAGCGCGCTTACACTTTTGGATAGCTTGGCAAGTCCTTGCTCAGACATTTTTTGGGCCAATTTGTCGGATAAATTGAGGTAGGTCGAAGATAAACGTTCCATCTCCTCACCGATTTTGCGCCTCTTGTGCTCCACAGCTTGATAACGATCTTTGTCGATAAGACCCAGGTTATATCCTATCTGAGATAGCCTGAGATCAGCATTGTCTTGGCGCAGCAGCAAGCGATACTCCGCCCGCGAGGTGAACAAGCGATATGGCTCGCTCAAATCGCGCGTAACCAGATCATCAATCATAACTCCGATATACGCCTGACCACGGCTTAAGATCAGCGGCTCGGAGCCTTTGACGGCAAGCGCAGCATTAATTCCAGCCATCAGCCCCTGACCAGCAGCCTCCTCATATCCCGAAGTGCCATTAATCTGTCCAGCTAAGAACAGGCCTTGGACGACTTTAGATTCAAGCGATGACAACGTCTGGTTGGACGGAACGTAATCGTACTCTATAGCATACCCCGGCTTTAGCATTATCACATGCTTCAGCGCGGGTATTGTACGCAACATGCCCAGTTGCACATCCTCCGGCAAACTTGTGTTTGCTCCCTGTACATAAACCTCGTCGGTCTCCCATCCTTCAGGCTCAAGGAAGAATCCATGAGAAGATTTGTGTGCAAAACGAACGACTTTATCTTCTATCGAGGGGCAATATCTAGGCCCAACGCCGGTAATGCTGCCGTTAAACAGCGGTGCGCGGTGCAAGTTTGAGCGTATCACCTCATGTGTCTCTTCATTACTGTTCACCAGGTAGCACGGGACCTGTGGCCTCCAACCCGATGTTTCAGTTTGCGGGTAAACCGAATTTATCGGTGGCAATTGCTGGGGGATACCGTTTGGCACAAAGCTGAAATAGAGAGGGGTGGAGTGCCCATGCTGAATAGCCGTCTTGCTAAAATCAATGGTTCTGGCATCGATACGGGGAGGTGTTCCCGTTTTAAGACGTCCCAGTTTCAATCCAAGTGCCCTTAAACTATCAGATAACTCAGTTGCGGCATTCTCACCATCTCTGCCGCCTGAGTAGCTGACATCCCCGATTATGATACGTCCGGCAAGAGATGTACCAGTGGTCAGGACCACTTTTTTCGATGAATACACTACTCCCTGATCTGTCACAACTTTCAGATAATCACCATTACGGCTAATGCCTGAGACCATGACTTGTCTTACATCAAGCCCATCTTGCCTTATCAACGTTTTAGCCATATGCTGCATATAGCGTTTCTTGTCTGCCTGAGCGCGCATAGCCTGAACCGCAGGGCCTTTGCTGGCGTTGAGCATCCGAATCTGGATAAAGGTCTTGTCGATGTTGCGCGCCATCTCACCGCCAAGCGCATCGATTTCGCGTACGACATGGCCCTTTGCTGGCCCACCTATAGATGGGTTACAAGGCATAAGCGCCACGTTATCCAGATGCATAGTCAAAAGCAATGTTTTCACGCCCATTCGAGCTGCGGCAAGCACCGCCTCGCACCCAGCATGCCCTGCGCCAATAACGATTACGTCGTACATCACGTTCATTAAAACTATTGTACCATTGCGTTTTTTGCTTGTCGATTCAATTGACAAATACTCAGTGGGATACTATACCGAATACGGAGAGGACGATGAGGGAATCAGTAAGCAGATTTAGGCCATGGTTACAGCCGGTAAACATAATCGCAAACCGGCACCTATTGCACCATTTGAACTTCAACTATCCCAACCTCGTATATATTTCTTCCACTCATACCTGCGGTCTATATACGGATAGGCTAAATGGTAAATACCACCACGCGGCCGTGATGGCTTTTTGATCAATCTCATCCCCGCGTCTTCGGGCGTATGACCTGCCTTGCGATGGTTACATTTCTTGCAGGCGCTGGTTACATTATCCCAAGTATGTTTCCCACCCTGATGGCTGGGGATTATATGGTCAAGAGTCAAATCTTTCATCTGTTTACCACAGTACTGACATGTATACCTATCGCGAATAAACACTTCATGCCTGGTGAGCTTGCGTTGATGCCAAGGGCGATGAATCAAATGCTGCAGACGGATCACAGAGGGAATGGGCAACGAGACAGAAAAGCTGGTTATTTGGCCTAAACCATTCTCCAGAATTTCGGCTTTTTCAAGCCATACCAGAACCACGGCACGATGCATATTACATACATTCAGCGGCTCGTAGTTCTGATTTAGCACAAGAACCGCGGAACTCAACATCTAAATCTAAAGGTCCGTGAGGAAATCTTTTGCATCTTTTAACCAATCCGGGGTATCGGGAAGTATAGTAACCGCCCAGCCCGTAACCGGTTGCGTGACATCCACTATAAAGGATTTTTCTATTGGGCCTTGCATGAATGATACCCGTGATAGCACAATAACCCCCGCCTGAGCGATGAAAACGCCCAAGAGTAATCCTACGACCATCCCGCCGATATTATTGACTGAACCAACAAAGCCAAACCGAGTGACCCTCCCCACAAAACGCGCAACCAGTGATGTCAGTAGAATAATAGCAAGAAAACTAACGTAGTACGACATAGAACCAGAAAGCCAGCGACTGATAAGGGCTTCATCTAGCTTCCCTGCCCACATACCGGCAAACCATATACCAACGACCAGCCCGAAAAGCAAGAGGGCGCCTTTAATAAGACCCATCTTCCTGCCAACAATCAAGAATATTAGCAATATAGAGCCCAGCATGAAATCCAGCCAGTGATCACCTATAAAACCTGGGACCTCCCAAGATTCTATGCCCACTATAGCACAACCCCCCATTGGATTTTACCCAAGCCAGCTAGATAGCATCCACTAGAAAAAACGATATATCAAAAAATGGTAACACTGATTTTTATTTTCTGTCAATCTTAAATCACGCCTATTTCTTAATACTAAACACGAGTGTGTTGTCTTGTATTTCTACCAAGATGTGGTCTTCTTCTTTAAATTCCCCCTCAAGGATGTGTTTTGACAATGGCGTTTCTATTTGCCTCTGTATGGTTCTTCTTAATGGCCTTGCACCAAAGGCCGCATCAAATCCTTCTTCCGCCAACCATGCCTTGACCTCATCGGTAAGCTCCACAGTTATTTTACGATCAGCCAATCTCTTATGAACGTCATTCATCAGTAAATCAACAATCTGCTTGATCTGCTCTTCGGTAAGCGGCTCAAATATGATGATCTCATCAATCCTATTCAAGAACTCGGGGCGGAAGGTCTGTTTAAGGGCTCCGTCTATGGCTGATTTCAGCTTTTGCTTTTCGCTCTTGGACATCTGCTCCTTATGGAAACCTATTGACGGACGATCCAAACCCTGTGTACCCAGATTACTGGTCATAATAACCACGGTATTTTTGAAATCAACTGTGCGACCGTGTCCATCAGTGAGCCTACCATCCTCCAAAATCTGCAACAGCACATTAAACACGTCTGGATGGGCCTTTTCCACCTCATCAAACAGTATTACACGGTAGGGACGGCGGCGAACCATTTCGGTAAGCTGTCCTGCATCGTCGTAACCGACATAGCCCGGAGGCGCACCTATAAGCCGCGATACGGTGTGCTTTTCCATATATTCAGACATGTCCACTCGAACCATAGCCTCTTCCTCATCGAACATGAACTGTGCCAGAGCCCGCGCAAGCTCTGTTTTGCCCACTCCCGTCGGGCCTAAGAATATAAAACTGCCGATTGGGCGCTTAGGATCCTTGAGTCCCGACCGAGCCCGCCTGATAGCATCCGAGATAGCAACAATCGCCTCATCTTGGCCTATGACCCGTTGATGCAGCCGCTCCTCCATCTTGAGCAGTTTCTCCGTTTCCTCCTCAAGCATGCGGCTTACCGGAATACCGGTCCACTTGGCAACAAGGTCGGCGATGCCCTCATCATCAACCTCGCCGCCTATCTTCTTATCTTTATGCCAGTTATCCCTTGCCGTGCTATACTCGTCCTCCAGTTTTATCCTTTTTGTGCGCAGGTCAGCCGCATTTTCGTACTCACCGCGCTGCGAAACAGCCTCTTCCTCATTCTTAAGCCGCTGTACATCTCGATCAAGCGTTTTTACGTCAGCGGGAGCACTTTCTCTGTCAATTCGCAATTTTGAAGAGGCCTCATCTATCAAATCGATCGCTTTGTCCGGTAGAAATCTATCAGAGATATAGCGGTCACTTAGACGGGCTGCTGCATCCAACGCTGAGTCCGTGATTTTTATCTTGTGATGCGCCTCATATCTGGGGCGCAGCCCATGAAGCATCTCTATGGTATCCTCCACACTGGGTTCGCCAACCATAACCGGCTGAAAACGACGCTCAAAGGCGGCGTCCTTTTCGATATGCTGCCTGAATTCGTTCAGAGTGGTTGCACCCACGCACTGCAGCTCACCACGGGCAAGTGCCGGTTTTAGCATGTTGGATGCGTCTATCGATCCCTCCGCGGCACCGGCCCCTACAACAGTATGCAGTTCATCAATAAACAGCACGATTTCTCCCTGTGCGCGGCGAATTTCGTCCATCACCGCTTTAAGCCGCTCCTCAAACTCACCCCTGAACTTGCTGCCAGCGACTAGGGCTCCCATGTCGAGTGCCAGAACGGTCCTGTTCTTTAAAGAGTCTGGCACATCTTCAGCCACGATCTTTTGCGCCAATCCCTCTACAACTGCGGTTTTACCGACACCAACTTCACCAATAATAACCGGATTGTTCTTGGTACGGCGGGTAAGCACCTGCATCACCCTTTTTATCTCGTTATCACGCCCAATTACAGGATCAAGCTTGCCTTCACTGGCCATTGCCGTAAGATTACGGCTATATTTCTCCAAAGCTCCATATTTGCTTTCTGCCCTGGCGTCGGTAACGCGCTGCCCACCACGAACTCCCTGCAACACCCCATAAACCTTCTCCTGATCAATACCGAAATCCCGCAAAATAGCAGCGACCTGCCCCTCACGCTCTGTAGTCATGGCAACAAGTAAGTGTTCGATGCTAATAAATTCATCCTTAAGTCTTTCCGCTTCATCCTTGGCATATTGAAGCAGGCGTGCCGTGAGAGGCGTGGCATATAGCTGCGTATTTTTGTAATCAACGTACTCAACCGTGGGTGCCTCGGACAGGGCCTCTGCTACTCTTGTCTTTACCAGTTCAGTGTCAACTCCAAGCTTTTTCAATATGTCAGCGGCTAGCCCATCCTCCTGCTGGAGTAAGGCTAAGAAAATATGCCCTACATCCCATTGACTGTGCTGATATTGCCTGACTATTTCCTGTGATGCAGCCAATACCTCCTGTGCCTTCTCTGTAAATTTATCCTGTCTCATAACCCACTCCTTGAATAATAAAATACTTGCAAACAATCAAAGACACAAAAACTCTATTTCAAATAATGCCAAGATCCCTAAGGCGCTGGATCTCCTTTATCATCTGCGCCATTTCTTCCTCCATCTCAGCCATGCGGTCGCTCATGCGCAGAATAACGTCTATACCCGCCAGATTAACCCCCAAATCGTCCATTAACGATTGAGCCTTGCGCAACCGCTCAATATCGATTGCCGAGTAAAGCCGCGCGTTTCCACCGGTGCGGGACGGCTCCACCAAGCCTATCCGCTCATAGTAGCGTAGCGTATGGGTTTTTACACCAAGCATTCTGGCAGCAACGCTGATAACGTAACATGGTGCACCATTTTCTTCTTCCATCACTACACATCCTTTTGAAGTTTCTTTAAATCCTCAAACAGCTTTTTCTCATCATCGGTCAGGTTTTGCGGAAGAACCACCTTCACTTTAGCCAAAAGATCTCCATGTCCCGATTTACCTAAATGCGGCATCCCCTTGCCAAACAAACGGAAAATCTTGCCGTTCTGGGTCAGCGCAGGCACTTTCAGTTCTATATCGCCGTCCAAGGTAGCAACTTTAACTTCGCCGCCAAGCATCGCGGTTGTCAGTGGAACTGGCACATCGGTCTGTAAATTATCCCCTTTTCGCTGATAAAAAGAGTTAGCTTTTACAGAGACGATCAGGTATAAATCCCCCGTCTTTCCTCCATCATAACCGGGGCCACCCTTACCAGCCATACGCACTTTTGAACCGTTTTTGACACCGGCGGGCACCCTAACCTCAAAACGATGCGCCTGTCTGGTTATACCCAGTCCATTACAGGCGTAACAGCCTTTCCCCGAGCAACTGGGGCATGGTTCCTCCATTTGAAGCTGAATTACCTTGTTTGTGCCACTGAAAGCTTCCTTAAGTGTTACCTCTATAGGATGTTGGACATCTTGGCCACGCCTTGACCCCCTGAATCCACCCTTACGTCCCATAAAGAGGTCGTCAAAAATCGAACCGAAACCACCGGTAGCATCTCTAGAATTAAAACCAGAGCTTTGTTGACGGGTGTACCTTCGTTGCCCACGTTGCTGTTCAAACCGATCAGCATCTTGCCACTGCTTACCATACCGATCATATTTCATACGTTTTCCGGGGTCTGACAGCACCTCATATGCCTCGTTTACTTTTTTAAACTTATCCTCAGCCGCTTTGTCCCCGCTATTTACGTCGGGGTGGTACTTACGAGCCAACTTGCGGTAAGCCTGCTTTATCTGCTTATCACTGGCGTCTGTGCTGATTTCAAGTTCCTTATAATAACGATCATCAACCACTGGCATATCAATCACCTGATTCTATAATACTAAACTAATAATTATTTGTCAATTATATTCATAGCTAGTTATTAGTTATATTTTTATAGCAAGCCACTATAAGGCAGTTATTAATACGTTATTCTCAATTTGAGTCATATGCACGTTAGGCCAAGGGCTTAGTAAAAACAAAAATGCTTTATATGTAACACAAAAGGGCTGGATTATTAAGTCCAGCCCTGTCTTTGAATATTATGATTTGCAAACTTTTTACTTAGCTAAATGCTATCAATCCTTATTTCCAAAGCCCCCTATCAACCCCCCGGCAGCACCTACAATGGCTAGCGCTACAACAAAGGCCCAATAATCGCCCCCAAAATAATCTATGACTCCCGAATTATTTAGTGGCCCCCAAGCAGCGTTACCAGCCAGTCTCTGTATTAAGTTTGTAGACTCGGTAGCCCAATCGCCAGTCTCAGTCAAACTGACGATACCGCTTGGTAGATACCTGATCACTACACCCACTATAGCGGCCCCGCCAGCACCAGCAATCAATCCCTTCAGCGGGTTTTTAGTTAGCGCGCCGGCAAATATAGCAGCAAAAAGCACCCCTATAACGGGGATGTAGAAAAACCCCACCACGCCACCAAATCCGAAAATTAATCCTAATATTAATAAACCCATACTATGAACCTCCTACTTAAATACTAGCCCTCAGGCCCTCATCCCTAAGCAGCTTTTCGATAGCAATACCTCTATTATAGCAGCGTTGGGCATCTTCATAGCGCCCAAGTATATCAAACGCAACGCCTTTATTGTACCACGCATCTCTATATCTATCGTCTAATGCAAGTGCTCTATCATAATACTCGTTAGCCTCTTCAAAATTGCCCAGCTCGGCTAAGGAAAGTCCTACCCCATTCCATGCCTCCTTAAGCTTTTCATTAATTAAAATAGCTTTGTGATAACACTCAAGCGCTTCGTCATGCCGCTCAAGCTCGCTTAAGGCCGCCCCTTTATTGAACCAAACCTCCTCATCGTCTCCCGATAAAAGAGACTTATCGTAACTTCGGATAGCATCCTCGTACCTGCCTAATTCGCTCAAAATAACCCCCCTGTTATACCAACCATCCTTAATCTCACCATCTATACCCAGAACCTTGTCATAGCATTTGAGCGCATCATCCAGCTTATATAACCGGCTTAAAGCAACGCCCTTATTGAACCAGGCCTCAACAAATTGGCCATCAATTGATAAAAGTTCATCCCAACAAACTAAAGCACGGTCATATTTACCCATTACTCCCAACGTAATTCCGCGATTGCACCACGCATATTTATTCTTTGGATCGATCTTGAGAGACCGATCATAACACTCCACAGCATCCTCATATTTGCCGAGATAGTATAGTGAGTTACCCAAAATAAAATAATCATTCCCTCTTTTGAAACGGATAATCTTAAGTTTTATTAGTCTACTTGTTCTAACAATCAAATGTTTTTTATGCGTTGCCATCTGTTTAGCATCGCGGTTTACGCCCAGCCCAACCGAAATAAACTCGTCAGTCAGCTTGATATACAGGTTCCAAGATCTACGTACAAAGAAACCAAAAGTTATTATACTCATGATGAAAGAAAACAATACGCCTACCTTTAGAAAAGCATCGACTGCGCCTGCCTTGACTGGTTTGGGAATGTAATCCTATAATCTACTGTATAATAACATAGTAAATTGAAAAAAAATCAAAACAACATGAATACAGCTTCCATAGCCCTGGACACTATAGGGTGCAAGCTCAATCAGGCCGAAAGCGACGCTTTGGCCAGAGATCTTCATAAAGCCGGCTACCATATTGTTGCTACAGAAGGAAAAACTGATGTTTACATACTAAACACCTGTACTGTAACCCATGTCGCTGATCGTAAAGCACGCCATTTATTGAGATTGGCCCGCCGTCGAAATCCAGGCGCTCTGATTATGGCTATTGGATGTTACGCTAAAAGAGCGCATGAGGAGATAAAGAATATTGAAGGCGTAAATCTGGTTATTGACGATTACCAAAAGCAAAACCTCGTCGATTTGATTACAAAGTCAGGTTATCCGCCAAAAAATATTGTGGACCCACGCAGCCATTTCCGCACACGCGCCATGCTCAAGATACAGCAGGGTTGCAATAAGCACTGCTCATATTGCATAGTGCCTCAAACACGAGGTAAAGAGCTTAGTGTTCCAGCAGTAAAGATACTAGGTGAAGTGGAGAAGTTGATTGAAGACGGTTTCAAGGAAATAGTGCTCACGGGCACACATATGGGATCGCACGACAATTTGGTGGATTTGGTAGAGCAAATACTCAATAAGACTCGGATTGAAAGGCTCAGGCTATCATCATTACAACCGACCGATATCGCCCCATCGCTGCTCCAACTATGGCAAGATGAAAGGCTCTGCCGGCATATACATTTGCCCCTACAAAGCGGAAGTGACTCTGTTTTGAGAAGAATGGAGCGGTGGTACTCTGCATCAGATTATGAGAATGCTGTGAACCTGACAAGAAAGGCTATACCAGAAATATCCATTACTACCGACATAATCGTTGGCTTTCCCGATGAAAGCGACGCTGAGTTTGAGCAAAGTTACGATTTTTGTACGCGTATGGCATTTGCCAATTTACACGTATTTACCTACTCACCGCGCCCCAACACGTCGGCAGCTTTAATGAAGGACTTAAGCGCACAAACAAAGAAAGAGCGCAGCACCAGGATGCTGAAGTTGGCTAAGAATCTGTCTCAGGATTTTCAAAATCGGTTTATTGGACAAACTATGCTAGTATTATGGGAAAGTAAAACAGGCGACTACACAGAAGGACTAACCGATAATTACATTAGGGTGTTTACCAAAAACTCGAAAAATCTTTCCAATCAATTGCTCCCAACAAAACTTGTTTCAAGCTACAAAAACGGTCTTTGGGGGGAGTTAGTAGATATCAATTAATGCCCACTTTAAGCGGCAATAAAATGGGAGAAACGCCATGAGTCTAACGATAAGTCTTATTCTATTATTTGCCTGCCTTCTGTTTTCGGCATTCTTTTCCAGCTCGGAAACAGCGTTTACGTCATTGCAAAAGCTGAGACTTAAACATTTGGCCAGCAAGGGAGAGAGTCGCGCCGAAAGGGTTACCAGGATAATGCAAAGGCCTACCAAACTGCTCACTACCATTTTACTGGGCAACAACCTATTTAATACCGCAGCTGCATCACTGGGTACAATGATTACCATCACAGCGCTGAAGACAACAGCTCAAAGCGGCTGGACTGTAGTTATTGCCACCGTATCGGTAACTCTTCTCTTGCTCATTTTCAGCGAGATCGCTCCCAAGATCCTAGCCACCAGGCAGGGAGAACGCATGGCCTTTGCCTATGCCATTCCTATAGAGGTAATCTCTTGGATACTGTACCCCTTTGCCATAGTATTTAATTTTATCGGTGGAGGCATTGCCAGGGTGGCAGGAGGAAAGCCGAAAGATACAGCGCTGGTAAGTGAAGATGAAATCCGTACTATCATCAATGTTGGGCAAGAGGAAGGCGTAGTTGAAAAATCAGAGGCCGAGATGATGAGTAAAGTCTTCGAATTCGGTGACCGCCATGTTCGCGAGGCCATGGTGCCCAGAAAGGATATTATCTGGATAGAGAAAGATGCCAGCCTAGCAGACTTTTTAGCTATTTATATAGAGCACCCACACTCAAACTTTCCCGTTTATCAGGACAGTATAGATGACGTCATAGGCGTACTTGAAGCAAGAGACATTTTTCTGGCTCAGGCCAAGCGTGAGATAACGCCAGACTCTAAGATCTCCCACCTTGCAAGGACCGGCTATTTTGTACCGGAGAGCAAGTTCATAGGAGAACTGTTCGGCGAAATGCAGACTGAGGGCAAACAGATTGCAGTGGTGGTTGATGAGTTTGGAGGGACCGATGGCATAGTTACTATGAAACAGCTTGCCGAGGAGGTGGTTGGCCATTTTGGAGACGAACTGGCCAGACATCCAAAGAGCTATGAAATCATTAATGAACACACCTTCCTCATCGATGGTGGTATGCGCTTAGATCAAGCCAACGAGGAACTGAAATTAGCGATACCCGAAGGCAACTATGAAACAATGGCAGGATTCGTGCTTAATATAATAGGACATATACCGGAGGTAGGTGAACAAATCCAATATAATGACTTGACCTTGGCTATAACCAAGATGAAGGGAATAAAGATTGACAAAGTCCTTGTTACCAAAGGTGAGCAGGCAACGTCTTAGAATAAAATATACCCGTGGGCAGGAAATAAAATACATATCGCATCTGGATTTAATGCGCCTATGGGAGAGAGCGCTCAGGAGAGCGAGTATTCCGGTCGCTTATTCAGAAGGATTCAATCCGCGCCCGCGCCTGTCTTTCGGTTTACCCCTAGCGGTAGGTATTACTAGCGATGCTGAGCTACTGGATATTTTTCTGGAGCAGCGAATATCCCCTTACCATTTGACAGTGAATATAAGCAAGCAACTTCCAAGCGGAGTCTCTGTTGCAGGGGTTCAGGAAATAGGACTCAAAGTTGCCTCACTGCAATCGCAAGCAACTCTGGCCGAATATACGGTTGTAGTTAACACGGATAAACCTAGGGAGCAGATTCAATCAACGGTCCAAGACTTCCTTAAACGCAAACACGTTAACTGGCAACACAAAAGAGATGGCAAGATAAAAGAGTATGATATAAGAGAGGTGGTTGAAGATATACAGGTTTCAGGCCAGCACGATAACGATTACACCCTGAGTATGAGGTTAAAGATTTCAGGACGTCCAGAGCAGGTTACCACCGCACTGGGATTTACGAGTCACCCCAAATCAATCCATCGCACAAACATCATATTCAATTAGGCTGTTAACCATAAATGGTGATTCTAATTTCTCTGGGACCCTATCCGCAAAACCTTTCAGCACAATATAAATATCTCATCAGATTATGAAAGTCGTGACCACACTATCTTGATTCTAGCTTCTTTAATATATTTTCAAAGCCTTTCTTCCGCTTTCGCCTTTCCCTTCACTACCGCCACCGCCTTGCCCCTATCATGTATTTACCTTTATCCGAATTAAGAACTTCGCGTAGTGGCAATATGGCTCATTTATCACCTATTTTATCGAGAGAACCGGCGGCAAACTTTCGCACCTCTTTATTTTTATCCTTGAGGGCATCGATAAATGCTTCGACTTCTTTTCCT
>Ga0187833_10000432_pt1 | contig 48173 bp, 44 predicted proteins | sample ETNtaG_37_FD_167968 | JGI IMG/M metagenome (GOLD analysis project Ga0187833, IMG submission 167968) | Marine microbial and viral communities from oxygen minimum zone, Eastern Pacific Ocean - ETNP2014_SV_400_PacBio MetaG (Illumina Assembly) | ecosystem: Environmental > Aquatic > Marine > Hypoxic...
TATCGCTTTTGTGACATCTGCTTCCCCCTTTCTTAATCCAATTATATAGCTTTATACTAACTTTACAACTGGATCAGTTTTTGGGGAGCAGGTCAGTACAGAGATATTTATTGCAAAATTACTATCCTGGAAAATCATTTCCTTTATTGCTGTTACTTCCGCGCCTCCAACAATTATCGGTACAGACGTTAATTTACGGAATTTTTTAATGGCATCTATAGCATTTAAATATTGAGCGTTTAAAATAGAAAAACAAATAATATCCGGGTTTGAAGTTTTTACTACTTTTTCTATTGCGTTAACCAATCGATTTTCAAAAATATTCTCCATATCAAACAAACTTACAGTATGACCATTTTTAACCAAGATCGACGTCAGTGTTGCAATTGCTAAGTTTAATCCCATGCCTGGCTTGCCTGGTAACGGATTTTGCAATCCAGATGGATCAACAAATAATATTTTCATTAGAACTCCTTAAATTCAATTTATCTACTCAAAAATACCAATAAACTAAGCCTATTATAAAATTTCAAGAGTTGCCTGCTCCTTCCACCACAGATAAATGACCCGGCATAAACCAACTCTTTTAACCAAATTTCTCCTATATTTTAATCTTCTGAAACATATTAAGCCTCTTCTTCGTATTCACCTAAAAATAGAGATTGTGATAAAGGAAGGGAAGAGTCCGTTTCTTTTCCGCAAAAACAATCAGACTAGTTTCAACATTTTTCCTTGACAGTTTTTCGAGAAGAGAATCTAAACTATAATCATCAGACCGTGAAAATATAGAAATGTTTACAAAAAAATTACAATTTCCCATCATTAATATCACTCAAGTAATCTTGCGTGAAAAAGGAATTTTGGTTTCTAAACATCCCAAGGTTTAATGGCAGCCTCACATATGAAAACGGTGCATAAAAATTTAAATCATCTTTAAAGTACGCGAAAAAAGCCTTGTAAAACCATTCATTATAGATTGAAACCTTCACTGACCTTAGAAAAGAGCGAATGGAATTTTCTTTCAGTCTATTTTTATTTTGGTCATTAAACAATTTAATATCTTCGAATAGTCCAAACTCGTCATATTCTTTTAAGTATTTTTTATATAAAATCTTACCAAGCCTTAACTCCAGAGGAATCTTCAAGAAAAAACTAATGATATCCTTAGACCACAAAGGCAGCTCAAATGGATACTCAAACAATTTATAAACACTAACAAATTGGACAATTAATTTTGCCTGCCTCTCTTGCCAGTCATATAACTCAATTATCTGAGCAATATCTTCAGGTGAACTAAGCTTATGCTTTTTCATTTGGCGCTTTATTCTATCTTTTATATAATTTAATTCACTCCTTCTATATCTGAATTTTAATGTCTTCCAGAGCATAAAATGTTTCTGTAAAATAAACTCTTCAACAGACTCTAGGCTAAGATGGTAGTCATATATATTTAATGGAATGTGTCCCCCACTAATGAAGTCTCCAGTGTGTCCTGGAATAATGACAGAATTTTCTGGTATTGCTCTTTCTTTAACAAGAGAGTAAAACGCCGGGAATTCCTGACTACACATTAAAGAGCAATAACCTGAAAATGATTTTTTTAAATCTTGATAAAGCTCGCTCTGATATGCTTCGTTCCACAATTCAGTGCTTAAATTAACAAATCTCCATTTATACTTTAATTTAGAGGCGGTTTGTCTCGCTGCTTTACAATCATTATTGTTCAAAGCTCCAAAGGAATAACATAAAACATTTGCGCATCCTAAACGCTTCAACCAATGAACAATCAGGCGAGAATCTAATCCTCCGCTGAGTGGGACAACCAGCGTTTTATCTCTATTCTTTTGAATAAGGGATGAAAAAGTGGCATGAAATATATCATCCATTTCTTTGTATAAATCATTGCTTGGCTTATTTATTCGATTCTTAGAATAATATTCAAAATACCTTTTCCTGTTTGTCTCCCATTTTCCCGTTCTATTTATCGCATAAATATATTCACCTGCTTGAAGGGTGAATATATTTATATATAAGGTTTTACTACCGGTCACGAAGCCAGCCTGGCGGAATTCGATTGCAGCATAATCATTAATTTCACGATTTTCTAATTTTTCTTTTATCCAATTCGCGCTATCGCTAATAAATAATTTCTGGTTTTCTATCGCATAGTAAAGAGGGTAGGACCTGATTCTATCTACGCTGAAAAAGACTTGATTATCATTAAAAACAACTAACAAAAAACCATTATCACGAGAAAGTAGTTTTTCAAACATTTCATCGGAGAAACAAAAATCATCATTCAAGGATGAACAACTTCCCGATTCGTCTATGAGGATAGTTTTGTTGCTATTGCTTGAGAAAATATTATTTTTTATAGAAACAGCTAACATTCATATTCCATCACATTATTACTTGAAATATTTTCTCTTCACTTTTTTGCTATGAGGAAATATCATTTCCCACATTTTTTACACACGGGCAGCATCCGCTGCGACGCCAACTTCCTAATGCTCATATATTTTTCACTCATCCAATATTCTTTGAAGTTAAAATCATTAATATTCCCCAATTTTACTGTTCTAAATATGTCATGGCAGCAAAGAAGTATTTCTCCACTGCAGTTAATGACAGGTTTCTGGCAGGTATCGCATTTTTTTTTAATGGGCTCCTTAAAAACCAGGTTTCCCTTTTCATCCCTTGCATACATTGAGTATTTCACATCAGGATTAATCCAATGTTCCAGGTCCCTATTCCCTTTGTTATCTTTTCTTCTATGAATATTCAGATTCATTCCTTTAGGTATAAATTTTACACCTAAATCTGAAAAATATTTTCCAGCTTCATCAGCTTCATTATAGTTGTACGCATTTACAAGATAAAAAACTTCGATAAGAGGTTTTTTTCTTCTTAGCTTTTTTTTCTGTTCAGCCAGAACTTTAACTCCTGCTAATACTTTATTAAAATCGGCTCCAACCCGATATTTTTCATAACTTTCTTTTGAAAAACCATCAAATGATATTTGGAGGATGTCCAGGTCACTTTCAATAATCCTTTCAATATTCATTGAATTCAATAAAGTCCCATTTGTTCCTACCCAACTAATTATGTTAGCCTCATTAACCAACTTTACCATATCAAAAAGCTCTTTATTTAAAAAAGGCTCACCTGCATGACAAAAAAAGACTTTATTTGTTGAATCTTTAATACAGCTCAATGTCTTTTCAAAATCGTTTAAGGTTAATCTTGATTTATAATTGGATAGTAGCTTCGGAGGAATTGAGCACATAGGGCAGTCAATGTTGCAATTTACAATGGGATCTAAACCAATAAAGGGAGGGAATTTTTTATATTGAGGCAAAACTTTCCATTTAATGCCTCTTATGAGTTTCCCTGGGTTACCAATATTAGGAATTACAAATTCTGATATATATTGTTTTGGATGTCTGTAAAACCTATTAAAAACCCATTTGATTAGTTTTGGATATATGCTTGCCAACTTCTTCACATGTTAGTTAAATCCTGGGAGGATCAATATGATTGCAAAAATGAATATAAGGTAGTAGGTGTGAAAATCACATTTAAAAAGAGAAAACCTCTTTATGGAAACTATCACAATCTTATATATTTGGTTGCCCTCGTAACTAATGCTATCTTTCTCAATGCCTTAAAAATTGCAATCTCGAGGTATGGGTTTAATTTAAACAAATATTTTGAAAATAAATAAAGGCATTTAAGAAGCATTTCTATCACAAACCCTCTCTCTTTATCACCCTTATAGCTTTCTGCTTTACAATTCATAAGATTATCATATTTTCGTTTCATAATAGAAGAATATTTAAAGTAGTTTTCTTTTAAGATAGGATCATCATAATATGTACCAACATACCCTGACATGAACCAGGGGTGGTTGTAAATTCGATGAATATCACCAGCTTTTTCCTTTAGCCACCAGTCAGTAAACTCATATTCCTGATTATATTCTCTATAAATATCAGTTCCAGGAAAAGGAGTAAGCATAGCTCGTGTACTAAACCGTATACCCTCCTTCGTAAGATCTTTAATATATTGTATTGTAATATCAACATCCTCCGGTCGCTCCCAGGGCCATCCCTGCATCATGTTAAGTTTCGTATTCATACCAGCTTTCTTAGTTTCCCTGGCGGCACATACAGCTCTTTCGACATTTATCCCTTTTTTTATTCTCTTCAAGGTTTCTTGACTAAATGATTCCAAACCATAGGTTACCTCGAAACAGCCTGATTCCTTCATCAAAAGAAGCAGATCAAAATCGACTTTGTTCGGCCTGGTTACACAACTCCATTTAATACTATTCCCAACCTCCTCTAACAACAATTCGCATATCTTCATTGTTCTTTTTTTATCCCATGTAAAAGTATCATCAGAGATTCTTATGTATTTAAAATCAGGATTCTTAGTCAATTCTAGGATCTCCTCGATAACACTCTCAGCAGACCGTAATCTTACCATTTTCCTACCCATCGTTATCGTAGAACAGAATGTGCATTGGCTTGGACATCCTCGGCTTGTAATAATGTTTTCAAACAACCGCAGAGTTCCTTTTCGAGGAGTATAATACTCATAATTGACAAGATGTCTGGCCACTTTATACCCATCCAGATCATGTATTAGAGGCCTGCCTAAATTATTGATCACCTCTTTGCCCTTTCTAAAACAGATCCCCTTAACATCCATCCAGTCACCACCTTCCACCCAGGTATTAAGGAAATCTACAAAAGTATCTTCGCCCTCGCCAACTACCACAACATCGGCACCGTTACTTAACACTTCTTCCGGTAAAATAGTTGGATGAGAGCCACCGGCAATGGTTATTTTAGCCAGTCCCTTTAGCGATTTTATTTGCTTGTAAACCCATGGTATAGACACGGTGCTAAATGAAAAACCAATGACATCCGGACCAATCTCTTTTACTTCATTGTAAAGCCTGCTTATTGTATACCCTCCAAAAGTAGAACTTCCATCAATAATATAAACTTTATAGCCGGCCAGTTCCAAAGAATGAGCAATAAAACCTAACCCAAGCTTTGGTGAGTTGATTAATGCCGTAGATATAGGATTAATAAGGACAACTTTAGTTTTAGGCATGTAATCCTACCTATTAAGCGATATCTCTGTTCTTTATTCAGAGGTATTTACTAAGGATATTTTCCTGAAAATACTAGAAATAATTATTTTATTATATTTCTTAATTGTAATTAGATATCCATAATGAGCTTTGTCGTGATAAAACATAGTCACAATGTTTATAAATTTAAGGGGTAAAAATATTTCAGATTTGTAACACATATTAACTACGACAAAAGGTAGCGGAAGCACACTACATAACCTACATATCCTAATAAATAATTCCGAATTCTTATTGGATATCCTGTATTTCATGCTTTCACTTTTATTTGACAAAAAATTATCACTGGATAGCGGACCATTTATAAGGCCCTCTTTAAGGGCCCGGGCATGTAATTTAGTTCCAGGATAAAAAGACAATGAGAAAAGAACTATGGAAAAGGGCTTAGGAATTTGACATATTAGCTTGAGCGTAGAGAGTTTGTCTTCATCCATCTCCCAGGGAGAATCGATGATAAAATCGTAAGAGGGGAGGAATCGGTATTTTTTAGAAAGCTTTTTTAAGCAACGTGTCATTCTAATGATCCTACTATTGCTTTCATGCCTGTTGTATATTTTTCTTATCCTTGGGCTACCTGTTTGAATTCCCACCCCACAGTCTATAACAAGCCCTGATTGCAAAAGCACATCCATCTTTTCATCCTTGTAGCTATGAGGAGACAATAAAAAGGAAAAAGGGAAACCAATCGTTTCTTTATAAAGCCCAATAAAATCTTTTAACTCATTTAGTCTCCAGCACAAGAAATCATCAGAATATACAAAAACTTTCTGCATACCTGGAAGTTTTTCCTTTGCCACCTCCAATTCCTTGATTACATTTACAACACTTCTCTTTCTTATCCTTTTAATGCCGGATAATTCTTTCATTAACGGCCTGCAACAGTATGAACAATTATGCGCACACCCCCGATCAGGAAAAAGGTAATATGAGAAAAGAGCTTCCCCTTCTTTATTAACCGGGATGAACATTGAAGAGTCTCTTATTGTCCACTCATTCCGATTTGGCAAATAAATAAAAGTGTCGCTAAAATGAAACCCGGGTATAGGAATCTCATCCAATTTATCAAATACAATCGCAGACCCATGTGTACCAAACGAACTGTCCTTGCTTAATATTCCTGGTATTTCTATTTTCTCATCATTCACACCTACCGCTTCGATAAAACTTATAAAGCTTTTCTCACCTTCCCCGACACAAACATAATCTGATATTCCCAAGGCTTCTTCTGGTTTTACAGTTGCATGAATACCACCACTTATAATTATCTTATCCGGATACATCTCTCTGATCATCTGCGAAGCAATTTTAGCCATATTATAATGAACCGAAAAAAAAGAAAGTCCTATGATTTTGCATTCTTTAACATGCTCTAAAATACCACTCATTTTTTTTTCAATGAAATAACTTTCATTTTCTCGTTCTTCCAGCTTCTCTAAATATGAAACTGCTAATATGATTTTTACCTTGTGATTCTTCTTCGACAGCAGAGTTGACAAGACTCTAATAGGATAAATCTGTGTTGTATAATCCCAGGTTATTATCGCAATTTCCATAATTAATCTTAGTTATTTGACAACTTCTGCTTTTGACACATTTTATAGAATAAGGAGTTTTTATCTAAATACAACTTATCAAAACTTCCCTCTTCAACAATCCTTCCAGCCTTTAAAACATAGATATAATCACAATATCTAATGGTCGATAACCTATGAGCAACTAACACAATCGTCAGCTTCCCCAACATAGAATTAATGCTTTTCTGAATAAGCATCTCTGATTCGGTATCCAAGGCGGATGTTGCTTCATCAAACATCATGATCGCCGGTTCCTTGAAAAGCTCCCTCGCTATGGCAATCCGCTGTCTCTGCCCACCTGATAGTTTTATCCCTCTATCGCCAATCACAGTATCATATCCTTTTTCTGCTTCTCTAATAAATGTTGTACAGTTGGCCAATTCTACAGTATTTTCTATTTTTACCTTACATACCCCATCATCACGACCGTATTCCCATAAAGAGATATTATTAATAATAGTATCATTAAAAATAATAGGTTCTTGAGTAACATAACCAAATAGCTGACGTAAACTTGATAAATCAAGTACAGAATAATCTACCCCATCTATATATATTTTGCCCGATTGTGGCTTCACTAAACCTGTAAAAATGTCAAAAAGTGTAGTTTTGCCTGCACCGGATTCCCCAACAATACCTATTGTCCTATTTTTTGGTATAGACATATTAATATCAAAAAGTATTTGTTTTTTCCCATAACTGAAATTCACATTATTTAATTCTATCCTATCGTCAAAGCTCTTTATCTTATGCGAACCCGAAGCCTCCTTATTGTTATATAAATCTTTGCCCGCCTTTTTAAGTACCTCGACCCCACCAATATTTACAAGAAACCTTTGCCAGCGGTCTTGAAGTCCGAAAACGTAAGGGAAAGCCTTATAAAAGAAGATGATTACCACCATAATTTCTCCTAATGTATTACCCTTATAGCCAACATTGTAAAGGACCAATACTGATAAAAAGAGGACCGTAACAGGTTCAGTGATAGATGATGAAATTGCATTAATAACACCTGTTTTAAAATTGTATTGTCGGTTTTCATCAATCTTTTTATATATATGCTTTACAAAATAGCTAAAGCTATTTGTCGCCTTCAAATATTTAAAACTATATATCTTCTGAATAAGCAGTGATTGGATCTCCGCATTTGTTCCCGATACAAGCAATGAAAGCTTCCTGGATATACGAAACAATGGTTTAATCACCAAAAACATAAATAGAGATATACCGAGAACCAGTAGGGTCATATTCCAGTTGATAATAAAAGTGGCAGTAATATAGACAATTATAAAGATAATATTGACTATAACATCAATATATCTACTTAATGCGCCTACGACCCTATTTATTTCAACAGTAATAATGTTGTTAAGATAGCCAATATTTACATTAGTATAATAATCATAATTCATATCTACATATTTACGACAAAAATCGGTTCTCAAAGTTTTAACGACATCAGATGTGATATAAGAAATAATACCTTTTTGAACAAAGGAAAAAAGTCCTTTCAATAAAAACGCAATAACAGCAAGAAATATTAATGAAAATATAGTTACCTTGACTCCTGAGAATTCAAGAAAATCGTAAATAACCCTAGTATAAGCACTTTTTGCAGCACTCTGTCTATCAATGTCGAGAATAGGCAGCAACATTGAGATACCAAAGCTTTCGCTTAAGCCGGTAAAAAGGGCGATACAAATGAGTAAATATATTTTCCTCCCTGAATAATCATAAAAAACCCTAAAATAATGAATCAATGATGAGATAAAAGGGATTCTAGGCATTAGAGGTTATTAATGAATCGTCGTACAAATTCTGTGGTTTATATTTAAAGCTTTATTTAATTTACATTCTATTCAGCTTAAACATAATATCTTTCTTAACTCGTCCTCATCAAATCGCAATCTATTCCTGTGATCTTCATAGCAATTTATAACATAACATCGTTTCAGCAATACCTTTTTAAAGGAAGTCGTAAGCTTTGGGTATCCGGAATAAAATAGTATGATTGGCTTTTTTGTTAGTACCATTGCTTCATATAATGCACTTGAACCGACAGCCTCAAACACAAACAGGTCAGCTTTATGCAATACTTGCGTGAATGGCGTTATAGTGTATTGAATTTTCTTGCCATAATAACCAAGATGATTGAAATTTCTTCCTTTAAATCTAGCTTTAGGTTTAATCTTAAAAATAACTTCCTTCTTTAATAGTAATAGAATATCTATTATTGTGAGTTGAAGATCCAATTGAACCAAGTCACTTCTTAAGGAATATTGATATTCATCTCCTGGAATGCTGTTATCCACATACATAACCTTAGATATCTTTTCCAGATCAAGAACCTCATTTCCTGATATATCAATGTTAAGCAATGACTCCCCAATCCCATTTTGCACCGTGAAACTGACATCATTGATCATCGGGTATTTTCTATATTCCTGCGCTTCCTTCTCATGGTTACAAAAGAAGAAATCACATGTGGCGAATTCCGCAAATGTCAATTGATTCATAATACATCCGCTCAGACCGCCCCCATGAGGAAATCCTGTTACCTTTCCTCCCTGCTCTCTAACTACTTCACTGACAATCCTGGTAAAGTATTGTGCTGTTCCGGTATATAATCTTACGTCCGGCCTTAATCCTTCAAAATATCCTCTTGCCTGCACAAGATCAAACTCAATTAACTCAAATAAATCGTATAAGTTGTTTTCATATTTTTCTAGTATACTGTACGGAATATCAGTTGCTAGTACTTCTTTAAATGTCTCATTTAGGTTAAAGATAAACCTCTTCACAGAAGCAGTTATATCTGGTTTGAGATGCCCCTTTCTCACATATTTTAACGATTTCCTGAATATTTCTTCGGTGCTTATTAAATATGAACATTGGCAATTTTTATCAATAAATTTTTTGGCGAGAGGATTTAAGCTATAAAGCATGATTTCCGATCTTTTAAAACTTAATGTTGAATTATAAATAAACACCCATTTCACCCTTCTCGCCATTCTTTTCCAAAAGGGATTCATGTTTTCCTTATGCATTCTCGTCAAAATTTCAAAGGCTGGAAACGTTACTTCTGTTTCCCCACGGTATATATTAAAAGTGTTTGATTGCGCTGAAAATGTAATTTCGTCAGGAACTAGATGGTTTGTCATTACAAATGTCAGTTCTGGAGATTGTTTCATCTTAAATGCAATCATCATTTTTTTCAGAAAAGCGAAGGACTCCATATACAAAAAAGAACTGGCAATCTTGAAGAGTGACTTTGAATCATTTTCTAAATTGCAATATTCACCACAAATCAGTCTCGTGATTTTTTCATCTATGACATTGTCAACAGAAAGAGGCAAGGGATAGATAAAATCATTCCGCCAGACATCTACATCATCAATGGAATAGATATTATGTGGAAGTTCTTTTTTTACAATGGATTTCACGTTTTTTGCTGATTAAACAAGAACAGTAACTGTGTTGGCAAAAGCAACGAGTGAAGCAAGAGGAATACATCCATTACTACTACTACGCCGGATAGTTATACAAATTAGAATCTATACACAAAAGATTAAATAGTTTTCTATTTGATTCATTATAATTATTCGTGATCAACTTTACATATTCTTTATTATTCCCATAATTCATTTTTATAAAATTCAGGTTTAGTTTAATAACCACCAATGACACCAGGCCTCTTAATAACCTGCGAAGACCTACAAACTCCTTGTTCGATAAAATAATTAATAATGTTTTTTTAAGCATTTTATTTTCTAAAATAATGTTAATCACTCTATAGCCCATTGTTATCAGATCAGGGTATTGCGGGTTTTTAAATTGCCCGGAATTTCCAAGGTAGTAATTCAGAGGCAAATCTAAAAAAGAACTCAATGTATCTAAATATTTCCTATTATCTCTTTTTAAGTCTTCGGCAAAAAGGATGAGGACCGAGTCTTTCCCAAAAACATCAATATATTTCTTAACCATCTTATAATAGTTAAATTTTCCGTTAGCCATCACTTTTTTTAGAAACTTTTCATAAGAGTAAGTCCCCCCGGACTTGACATAGTAATTTGCATAAAAAGAAGGAATGATCGTAAATTGAGATCTGAGACAAATAACAATCTTTGCATGGGGAATTATTTTATGAATCTTCTCCGGCACATCTAATCTTTCGTCAAACTCTTTGCCGGTTAAACTTTCGTAACTGACAATTATTTTCTTCCCATCCGGTTGCCCAGAGAAAAGAGAGAGATAATAATCCATACCTTTTTGATACTCGTTTTCCTGTAGAAAGAAATTTGATGCTATTAACAAATTTTGTTCTGATGCCAAGAATAATTCATTATTATATTGAGGGAAAAAAAATTTTTGAAGGAATGTCGAACCGGTCCTGGGGTATCCTACATGAAAAAAGAACGGGCTGTCATTATTAAATGCCACAGTTAAACCTCAATCTCATAACTCCATTTCAGTGATCTCTTAAACAAATTTGCTATTTTGCTTAAATCCTGTTCATCTTCAGCAATTGTTGTTTCCTTCTCAGAATCAACAAAAAGCCCTATTTTATTAAAATATTCTTCATCTTCTACTTTATGGTTTTTAATTATATCCATTATCTGTTTATCTAAATAACCAATATCTTTGGCTTTATAAGTGAAGCCCAGCGGATCATAAAAACATTTACCGAAGGTTAGCACCGGCTTGCACATACATAATGCCTCCCATCCGGTAGTCCCATTGCCTGTTATTATTAACTTAGCATTCTTTGTAATGGGCAATGGATTCTTAGTAGGAGAAATAAGTATGACTCCGGGGATCTTTGACAAATGTTTATAGTATCCCCACGGCCTCATCCCGATATTAGGGAAATTATCCCTAAGCACTAACTTCATGTTTAAAGGCAACATCTTGGCCACTGTTTCTATAAGGTTTATTGTATCTGAGTATTCCGGCATATGGACATAAGTAGATAGTTCAGGTTCCTGTGGTAATGGGAAATAGACATAATTTATATTCTTTAATTCTTCCTCGTTCAGTTCCTGAAATATCCTCATTCTATAATTCAAAAGAAATCCAAAATACATCCATAACAATGATACTGCGATTCGACCTGATTTAGTAAAAACAAAAGGTTTTGTATAATCGGCTTTAGGATGTTTAACTTTTTTCCGATACCAGTTAAGGAAAATATACACGAAATTATCAGCAAAAGCATTTAGAACAGCATAAGGCTTCATAGAGAGGAATCGCCTGCCAGTATTAGGGTCAGCCCGAAATTTATGATATCTTTCTCCCAACCCCACCTCAAATCTTTTTAGATCCTGTAGAGAAGCATCCGTCGCTTTAATACCATTCTCCTTCTTTTGATAATAAACGTTATGGCTATTATGGTTAAAACCCGTAATATCGGATGCAAAATACATAGTACGAGGTAGAATCCGATCACTATAGAATGACAATATCGGAATATCATAAAACCGGCAAAGGAGAGCCAATGCCATATTGCTCACATCTCCTATTCCATGAAATAAAACAACATTTATGACTTTTCTCTTTAGCAATTCATCATAATAATAAATAAAGCGCTTAATTACCCTAATCGCATTTTCATTATCCAACTCACAATATCTTGTCAACCTTGTTTTGAAACTAATATATCCTCGTTTTGTTATCTCTTTATTAAGATGCCTATCGCCAATATAGATTCTTTTTAAAGATAGCCCAAGCTTTGATTCCATATTATATATCAACTTCTCCAGTTTCTCCTTTTTAAGTGAATCCTTTTCCCATTCACGCTCTGTTAACCAGTTTTCATTCCAGATATTTACTTTTCCATCGAATATTTGATTCAATTCCGGATAATGTTTGGATAAATCCACTCCAACACTATCCACACTCTCAATAAAATCTGATTTTTTTAATGCAAAAAGTGTTCTATACTCAAAATTATTTCTTTGCATCCCACCATTGCAAAATAGAAGGTTCATTTTTCTTGTCTTTTTGAGCATACAAAACCTATCTTTTGAGAAAAAAGGCCAGGATACTTATTCTTAAAAAACAAGTCCAATTTTTTTACCCAATTGAGCGCAATTAACTCTCTATCATTACCACAGATTTTGGGGAAATAAGAAGATATTCCGATATCTAAATAAGACTTTTCAATTACATGAAATTTATTGACTTCAAGCATATCAACTATTATCTGCGGATCATAATTCCAATGGCAAAACGATAAGCGTAATGGTGGTAATGGAGAAACAGGAGTCCTACCAAATAATCTTCTTAGCCTTTTATTTTGCTTTATCCTTCTCAAAACTAATAGAAAGCCACTTAATAAAAAACTTTTTAAATTTAATATAAACAGAATTGGGAAAGAAAATATTACACCCAAATAGTCATTTTTATAACAATTCAGCACATGCAGAAAAATCCCTTTATCTGATAAGCAGTTATATATTTCACTGTACGCCTTTACTGGCGTGTAAAAGTTTGTATGTTCATAGATCACACCTATTAAAAAAATCACATCATATTTTTTTAATAGATTAGATAAGTCAGTAACGTCAGAAGTAAATGCTCTTTGTTCACTCTGACCCATCTCTTTCAGCCTGGGTCTTAAAGTTTTTTCAACTACAACCGAAGAAAAGTCAGACATATAGACATCAAATCCCTTTCTAAGTAAATAAAAGCTATATGCACCAATACCACACCCCAACTCAAGGATTTTGATATCTTTTTTCTCACCAAATTTTTTTTGGATGCCACCTATAAGAAACTTTGGAACATTACTCTGAAGTTCTTTAGCTTCTAATAGTTCGTTCTTTTTGTTATCAGATTGCAATCTTACTTCATACTTTTTATCCCATTTCTCAGATACATTTTCCACAAGATCACTAAAACCTAATACTTCTTCGTAATATCTGTTTTGTCTTTTATTTCTTCTAATTAACACTTAAATTCTCAAAAGCTAAGCTAAAATTAACTCTTTTTCAATCCTCTCCAATGCATTTCCATCAACTAATTGCCTGCCTGCCTTTGACATGATTTCCCTTTTTTCTTGATCCCGACTCAAATCCTTTATTTTTTTGGCTAGTGTTACTGCATCTATTTCTTTAATGTCTCCAATATAATCAGCGCATTTACCCTCCCGTGCAAAAACGCTTCCAAGTATTTCCTGATGATCGACTACACTTATTAGTATTGCAGGCACGCCTAACGCAGCCAGTTCATATTTCACATAGCCTGAAGAGGCAAAAGCCTGGTCCGCTTTTGTCATTAGATCGCCTATATTATCAGTGCCATAAACAAAGCTGACGCCCTTTTTCCCCAAGCTAGCGAAAGGGGCTAGATCAAAGTCAAAATCATATCCAAGAACAAAATCTATTTTGAGTTCTAAATCAAGCAGATTTTCAATAATCTTTATTATTTTTTCAAAAACATTTTTCTTAATACTCCCACCCATTACAATCAGCAATTTTTTTGCTTTAGGTTTTACCCCTCCCGGCTTCATTGTTTTTTTTGCTTTTAAAATATTTTCAGAAATAATGTAATAATCAGTGCCACTAAGATGTCTCTGCCCTTTTCTTACAGGAGGATAAGAAGGGAGTAGTTGGGGGTTAATAATAATGTCGCCTGTTTTGTATTCCACACCTAAATCATTGAAAATTATAAGCTTATGGCAGTTAACGCGATATCTCGATAGCAGAGACATGGGTATTTGAAGCATATCTACAACAATTACATCAGGCTTAAGCTCTTTCAACTCATGTTCTTCCTCTTTGACAGAAATATTGACAGGCAAAATAGAACAGGATATATTCTGTTTTTTTATGAAGTCGCAAACAGCAGAATCTCCTTCAATTGCAACAAAAATTTGGGCCAATTTATTTGATTTTATCAAATATTGAGCCAGACTAAGGGAACGAATAACATGTCCCCATCCATATGAGAGACCTCCTTTTGAACGGATATATATTTTTACTTGTTTTTTCAATAAGAAAATCATGGCAGGATAAACTGGATAGTTCTTTTCCTGTTAATCATCAGGAAAGTCCCTTAACTTTTCGTTTAATTTCTTTATATTCCATATCACCTCCTCAAGGTTATGATAAATATTTTAATTTGCCGAATTTAATATCTTGTCCATCCTGTAATCTGTCGAAAAAACAACTTAGCACTTATGGAACTAAGGGGTGTGTAACAAATAAACGAAATAAATTATCTGAATGTATATAGTGCAATATTATAAAATCTCTCTTACTATCCTGAACGCCTCGGCATACTCTACACACACTTCCATTCCTCTTTTTCGCGCTAAATACTCAATACCTTTTAGGGATCGAGGATGAGGGTAACTTTTTATTTCACTTTTGTAACATTTCATAGCTTCTATCTTTTTTATAAAATATTTAGTTATGTCAACATAACAATTTGGATGAAATGAGGACATAGCCTGATCCTGCCATTCGTTGCTTGACAACGTCTCAAAAGTCATTATTCTGAAACGATTATATTCCACATTGGGACGAAAGGTAGTCATTACTGCCTGATGAGTCAACCTGTGATCAACATTCAAATCTGAAAAATCGTGCGTAATGACGAGATCAGGCCGAATCTTATCTTTTACATTTTCCACAGCCTTGATGAGCTCAAGAATGGGTATGGTATCAAAGCGGTTATCATCAAAATTAGTTCTTGTAATTGAAGTGATTCCAAGTAAAGCAGCGGCCTTTTCAGTTTCCTCCTTGAATACCTCTTTTTTCCATGCCTCCTCATTGGTATTCTCCTCAAATCTGGAAGTGGTTATTCCACCAAGAATTAACAAATGAACTTCTTTATCCTTTGATACCAACATGGATATGGTAGCCCCACAACCAAGAACTTCATCGTCTGGATGAGCGACCACAACCAAGATACGCTGAAAATCTAGTTCCATTTTTCCACCAATCCAAAATGAGCATTTCTTAATTTTTCCGCCTCTTTCAATAAAACGTCTCCTTTAATAATACTACCTTTTTTTAGGAATTTCTATAGTTTTAATAATTATCAACCCACCATTAGCTGATATTGCTAGTCCTACACTAAATCATAAAGCTCTTTTTGTAGACCAGACACCACATTTCTTTCATTTATAATTGCTCACGAACAGGAGCACGCGCGATTCCCTCTGATAGTTTGATCATATAAATGCCCGAAGTTCCATAATGAGAAATTGCAAAAGTACAGCTAACTACTACAAGTCTCATTTCCTTATGTTATGCTAGAATTTATTTAACTCTTTTTTCCAAACTGGCTTCAATTAGCTTTGAAACCAATCTATAGCCTTCTGAAGTATAATGTCCCCCGCCAACTGGAAAAAGTGATAATGGCTTTGGATGTTCTATAAGAACATTATGAAAGTCGATAATAGGTATATTAAGGTTGCTGACCATATTTAGTACTCGCTTCCTATGAAGATAGGCATCGTGGTCTCTTATTTCAGAGTACCTGTTATATACAGGAAGGTAAACCAAAAACCCCAGTTCAATGAAAGAGATAAAATTCTTGCTATTTATGCAGAAGGAAAATCTCAAACCCAAATAGTAAGTATGATCAGTCTTAACAAAAGCTCTGTTTTCAAAGAATTAAGACTTTATACTACAACCTGTTTATAATGTTTGTCTGTCTCATAAAGCACATGAGAGAACAATTATCAGTAAACAATCAGAATCAGATTTAAAAATATCGCCTTGGTAGCTTCTCGGAAAATCGTGAAAGAACCTCTGCCTCAGGTTTATTAAAATACATCATAGGGGTAGAGCCATTTGGATCTTCTTGAAAATATTGAGTAATATCTTGAAAACCAAATCCATTAAAATACTGAAAGACTTTTGTCCACAACAAGAGAGCATCATATGATCCTCTGCTGTCACTAATTACTTTTTTTAAAAGTGTTTTTCCATATCCCTTTCCTCTGTGATTTAATCGTGTCACTACCCCACCAATCCCGCCCACCATAACAGAATCAATCATGATTGGATGTATAAAAAGTGAGCTAATAAACAAATTATCTTTTTCAAAAACGTAGAACCTAGTATTCTCATCAAGTTTCTCAAGATTCTCTTTTAAAACATTAGGTTTGGTTTTGTAAAATACATCACATACGATTCCTAAGTACTTTTGCATATCTGATGAGGTCGGAGTGGCAATCCTAAAAACTATATCCTCTTGCATGCAACCTTCTTTCCATTTTTTAATGATGATATTGATTTCAAAATAAAGCTCGTTTGGAAGCGTGCACCTTCAGAACTATGAAATGCATAACGAGGATGCACATAAAAGTTGCCAGTATCTATTCTATTTTCATATACAAACTGGTAGGTATCAAAGAATTCTATCTCATTCTCTACCGCAATCAGCCTCAAGTATTCCCTACAAGGAATGTCTTCATAATTGAAACCACATTCATGTTTAGTTCCAGTTAATAACCAGTTATTCCCAGCATGATAATATTGCAAATTAGGTATGATAACAAACTGAGCTTGTTTTCCCCTGGCCAATCTTATCCATTCCTTAAATATGCGCCTGCATATCTCCCACTGATACGGAAATCTTTTTTCGGTAGCATCGTTAATAGTATTCCATTTTTCAATATTCTTAATTTCGTATCTGTCCATGAATTTCCTGAGGCGTATTGGCCCTTGTATAAGATCTGTCAGTGCGCAATAAATATGTAAATGCTCACGCATCCATACATGCGGTGTTATAATAGTTTTTCCACTATCTACAACCGTTTTGCCATTTTGATCCAAGTAAACCATGTCATTAGGATGGTTTATTGTAGGAGGCGGGCACAATGATAGCCCATTATCCTCTGACCATACAAAAACAGGTTGAGTCAAAAGCGTCGGTTTCCCGCTTTCGTGAAAGGTAATTGTGCGCCTTGGATTATTTTCATTGAAGTAATATATTAGCAAATCATAATCAAATTCATGAAAAACCGATTTGTACCATGTGAATAATTGGCCCAGACAGTAATTTCTGGCTGCAACAGGAATTACCTCAACTTTCTTATGTTGCAACTCATTGGCAATACCATTTTCCACCAATCGGTGTATGGTCTGATCTTCCTCCAACTCCCAACCTTGCAATGTTGAATCACCAAAAATAAGCACACGGTAAGTATCTTTGTTTTTGACCAGGTCATAGTTATTTGAACTCCTCAATCCCAAGGAATTTTGTTTTATTCTTCTCTTACCCCTCATATAGCGGTGATAATAATTGAATTCAATATTAGGCTTTGGTCTCCATCCCCGCTCCCCATCCGGCTCACACACCAGTGATTCGTCAAATGCATCTTTCCATAATCGATACGGATTCTGATAACGAAGGAACAACTCTGCGGCGATTAAGCTAATGACTGGAAAAATAAAATTTTGAACCATCTGTTAATGTCCTTCATATTGATCAAAATATTTTACTACCTCTTCCACCTCACAAATCAAACGTTTCTCGATCGGAAGACTTTCGAAGAATGCCTTTACCTTCTTGAAATCTTCTATCTTATCAACAGAAATGTTAAGCTTCGGACGTGCAAGTGCGGGAGGCGCATTCAATGTGCAAAATTTGAAAAGGCTTGGGTTTTCATAACAAAAAGCAAATATGTGTTCGCGATATCTAGCTTCTTTATGCTTGGTAAGTTCTTCAATTTTAAACAATGTTGATACAGTACTTACTTCTGCTCCGCTACCAAACGGAAATGTTGGCTTAATAAAAGGATTAACTATATCCAAATCACTTTCGACTAATTTTTCGAGGCTGGCATCTATTACTGACGCACAAACGAGGAAATTATCTCCAGAGCCCCGCACCAATAGATCGTAACGTTTATCTTCTTCATTCAAACATTTTACAAAACGGCATAGAACATCACTTTCCGACCCACGAAAAACTTTTACATTTAATTCCTTTCCGATCACTGCCAACCTGTCGTCTTGTAGAAGATCAGTCGTAGCAAGAATAATTTGATCTATATACTGTGAATGTTTAACTCTTTCGATAACATAATATATGGATGGTTTTCCTGCAATTTCTAATAACGCCTTTTTTGGTAATCTAGTGGACCCTGCTCTTACCTGGATAACTGCTATAACAGACTTTCCGTTTATACTCACAAGGGTTGACGGGAAACCAGTACATCCGCCATCCATAAAGCGTCAAGTTCTGACCGTAAAAATGTGTCTAAAGCATCAGACGGAGTATTAACAATGGGTTCTCCATGAAGGTTAAAAGACGTATTAAGAAGAGCGCCTATACCAGTACGTGATTTGAACTTCTCGATCAAGTTATAATAATCTTGATTTATTTCTCTCTTTAGGATTTGAGGTCTGGCTGTTCCATCCCCGGGGTGAACGACATTCTGCAAATTCTTAAGAGAAGATTTTTTAACAGGTAAAGCCATTGTCATGTAATTAACTTCACGATTTTTTGGATTCTCTAAATGGGTATCTTGATCCTCAGCTAAAATGGTCGGACAGAACGGCATCCAGAAATCTCTGTATTTGATCTGTTTATTGATTTTATTTACCATGCCTGGATGAGCTGGATGGGCAAGGATGGAACGATTGCCAAGAGCTCGCTGTCCAAATTCTGTTCTTCCCTGGCACACAGCCACAGCCATTCCCTGCGCTAAAAGCTCTGATATTCGTTCTTTATTAATCCTCTCGTAAATATTAACATTTTTCGCTCCGTTTTGGGATTCTATTGCATCGAATATATCTTCACGTCTGTATTCTGATCCCAGATATGGACTCTTTAGTGGAGGAATAGTATCGGGGTTTATATTGTTCCTAATCATATGCTGTTCTGTTGCCCAATAGCCAGCGCCAAAAACATTGGATTCATCGCTCGGAGAAAGCGGAATATAAAGTTCTTCCACCTCGTTGAGCTGGGCAAGAAGCATGTTTGCTTTAACATTCATTGCCACGCCACCGCCATAACAGACCCGCCTGCAACAGGTTTTTTTCAGCACCATCCTTGCCCATTCGACTATCCTTTTTTCAAGCATCCTTTGTAACGCACCCGCTATACCATCAAAGCGATGGCCCTTAAAACCGTCCCTGAAATGAAAATAAAGATCCGAAGGCCTCTGGTTATAAACGATGGACATTGATTCTTCATCAATTCGGAAAATCGGATCCAAAACTTTAAGGGATTTAAGTACTTCATTCTCCGTGGCATAAGGAGCAAGACCCATCACCTTGTATTCATGATTATAAGGTTTCATACCCATCAATAAAGTAATCCACTGATATAATCTTCCAACGTCGCTCTCATTAGAGCCGCCGATTATCTCCAACCCCTTTTGGCCTGGTTTTGAAACTGCAGAATTGTATTTCCCGCCATCTCCCTCAAGATGCAATATAACAACACCATCTCCCCTAATTGTACCAGAGTAGTAAGCATGGTAATGATGACAGAGATAATGAGGTGCAAAGACCACCCGTTCTTTTGGTATACAAAGCAACTTTCCAACAGCTTCTTTGCGAATTAGATTAAAAACATTAGAAACGATTTGGGGGGATGCCTTCATGTCAAGAGCGGACAGGTCATAATAATGATCCGGGACACGATCCCACCCGCCCATAATTTCAAAATAAGAATTAATAGATCGTTTTTCCAAAAGCTTTGGTTTCCAGTAATTCTCGTTTTCATATATCCAGTCACTTACACTATATGTGGCAGCTCGTTTAAAAAGTATATTTGAAACACCACCAAGAGGAAATGTCTCATTTAACATGACAACCGCATCTACATCTTTGGGGTCAATACCAGCTTGGTTAAGGCAGAATTGCGCCGATTTTAAAGGAAAACCGTGATCTGCTTTAATACGGCTGAAACGTTCTTCATGGGCCGCTGCTATTATCTCTCCGTTTACCATTACGGAAGCAGATGCCATATGCACTTCATAAAGTGATAGTACAATAAAATCCTTTTTCATCTATATGGTATTCTCAGAGCGGTTAAGGGTTGCAACCAAATGGGCTGCCACCCAATTGATCAGAAACAAATTTGTTAAAATAACACAATTTTATAAGTTTGTAATATAGATTTATCAGGTTTAAGTAGATTGTTTTAAGGTATAAGCAAAAATGTCTTTCTGAGCAAAGTGAAGCATCTAACTCGCATTAGCATTAGTCTTTTCTTAACCGCTTTGAATAAACATGTCCCACAGTATGGGCTCATCTTCTTCAATATTTTTAACTGCCATTTTCCCTATTAGAATATCAATTAACCCTGGATCTAACCCGAATCCAGGTCGTTTAACAGCAAGCATTTCTCTGGTAATTGTAACGCCTTTTTGTATATCACACGCTGCTACAAGGCTTCTCCTCCCTATATGTTTCATTTCCAGTTCAGATTCAGTGCATTTTTTTTGAGGGGTACCAAGCATCGTTTCTATATTTTCTGATGCAGTAACTAATTCGTTCAATTCAAGTGGTGTAAGTGAGAAATAATGGTCAGGACCAGGTAAACGTTGATCGATAGTAATATGTTTCTCAATCAAATTTGCTCCAAGCGCTATGGCGATTTTTGACACCTCAATACCTGGAGTATGGTCTGATAACCCTACGGGGTAGCCGAAAGCTTGTTTGAGCATGGGGATAACACGCAAATTGGCATCTCCCGGCTTAGAGGGATAATTACTAACACAATGAAGCAAAATGACTCGATCGTTACCTGCCTTATGAAAAATGGATAACACCCTTTCTATGTCACCCAGTGATGACATCCCCGTGGAAAGGATGATAGGCTTTTGGGTTTCCACAACTTTGCGAATTAAAGGGAAATGAGTCATTTCAAATGCGGCAATTTTATACGCAGGAACCTCAAACTGTTCTAAGAAATCAACGGCGTCTTCATCAAAAGGAGTTGATAAAAAAGGAACGTCCTTTTTTCTACAATACTCTACTATCGGTTCATGCAACTCCCAGGGTAATTCTGTCATCTTAATCAGATCAAACATAGTAGCATTCTCAGGAGCCGCAAGTCTTTTACGAAAATGCTCCATCATAGGAGTCTTACGCGAATACATATTTTCAGCATGATAGGTCTGAAACTTTATTCCATCAGCCTTTGATTGTGCTGCCATATCAATTAATTTCCTGGCAATTTCTAAACTCCCGTTGTGATTGCACCCGGCTTCAGCAAGAATATAGCACCGCCGTCCGTCGCCTATTATTCTGTTATCTACTGTTACATTCTTCATAGCTGATCTACGCTAGAAATCTACAAAACTCTATTTTTTTGCAAAGTTTTTTAATACCCCCCTTGTAAGGAGAATTAAATGGGTTTCAAATTCATCAACCATCTAGCAAGGCTTCTTATTTTATTACCGGATCAGCCCAGGATTCAGGTATTTCTCCACTGCTGATGACATCTTTAATCCCTTCTTCAAGCATAATTTTAGGTGTATAGCCCACATATTCTTTAATTTTAGAAATATCCGGTACCCTATTGTAGATTTCACGGCTTGAATTTCTATCACTATCTTCAAAGGAAAGAAATTCTGGTTTCAACTGAGCCCCTAACATAGTAACAATTTTATTTGCAAGTTTTAAAATAGTGATAGGTTCCAGATCATTCCCTATATTGAAAGTCTTATTTTGCGCTTTTTTATTGAGAAAGATATCGACTACAGCTTTACTTACGTCTGAAATATGACAAAAGGACCTAATCTGCTTTCCATCCCCATATATCTTAGGTGAAATCCCACTCTGGACCATTTTGATAAAACGCGGCAGCACAAACTCTGCCACCTGTCCGGGACCATATATGTTAAAGAAACGAACAATATTATAGTCGATCCCATAATCTTTGTGAAAACCTTCAACATACTTTTCAGCGGACAGTTTTGATATAGCGTAACCTGATTTAGGATTAAAAACACTGGTTTCGTGAATCTTACTTGAATTCAAGTCGCCGAATATTTCAGAAGAAGACGCAATTAAAATATAGGGAACTCCCGCAAGAATACAGGCTTCTAAGACGTTTATTGTTCCTTGAATATTAATGGTCATACACTTTAACAATTCCTGATCCGCCCTTTTGACTCCCAATATGGCAGCAAGATGAAATATCGCATCACAACTTTTCAAAGACCTGCTCATGGTAAAGGTATCCATCACCGTCCCTGTAACATACTCCACTCCTTTTATAAGTTGGGATGGAGGAATTATATCAAAAGAAATTACGTCAATGTTCCGTAAAGCCAGTTCATTGACAACATGCCTTCCTATAAAACCATTCCCCCCTGTTACCATCACCTTCATCTCTTCTCCTGATTATAACTGCATTTATATAGAACACATCCAAACTTGTTTATACACAATTTACGTCATCCTTCCAATTCTTTTTTCGACCTTTAAGAATAATCTCCAATGAAGCAGGACCGTGCCAGAAAACCAGGTCGATTACAGAAAGGTAAGGGGTGAATTTAAAGCTCCCAACTGAGTATACAGGATGTTGGTAGTCCTGAAAAATAAATCCTAACCCTCTTTTATAGAATTTTGAAGAATCGATATAGGGTTTAGATCCATTATTAGCCAGATAAATTGTGGCTCCTAATTTCTCACAAATATCGGCAAGTTTGTTATCTTTTCTGGTGGCGGTAGACAATTCAGAACTAAGTAGCAGGTTGTCTTTCATCCCTAATATACTATAAAACAATTTTATAATTTCTATGTTAAGATCAAGCAGTTTGAGCCATTCTCTAGATAATATATCTTCAAATAGCTCAATGTTTTGGCTATAAAAGGGGGCTTTACTATAAACATGGTGGAGTGTTTTAAGAATCTTTTTGCTCCAGCATTCGCTGTTTTGAATTTCTATTTCGTTTATTAAGGTTTTTTGTTTTTTTTTGTATAAGGGAACATTAATCCATTGCCATCCCTCATCAGACCTGTTTAGTACACGATTTCTATTTATCCACTCCCGCTTAATATATTGAACGTCATCAAGCATCACATAAACATCAGCACGATGTCCCATTTCAAAGTAACCAAGCCATGGCATAAAATTTGGCTGGCAGATGGCTACTACTTTTTCCACTTTATTTCTTTATAATATTGGAGAATATCTACAGGCATTATCTATTCTTACATAATTTATATATGAGTTACAAATTCTTCAGCAAAGTACATTCTCAAATTGATCGCATATATAATCAATATCATTCAGACTAAGGCCTGGATGTAATGGGAGAGTAAAGGCTCTTGAATAATAAGTTTCGGCCTTAGGAAATGATCCTTCGCCAAATCCTAATTCTTTATAAAAGGTATGTAAATGAATGGGATAATAATGCAAAGATAAATTGATGCCTTTCTTTTGAAGTTCGTAATAGATTTCTTTTTTTGCTTTTTTGATCTTATTAAAATCTATTTGAATGACTAAGATATGGTGGGCTGAAAGTGTTCTTTCTGATGGTGTTTGCAATGTAACAGGAAGATCCTGCAGTCTTTCCAGATATCTTTGGACCAGTTTGCCTCTTTTGCCAATAAGATCATCTAATTTATTGAGTTGGCTAATTCCCAAGGCACATTGGGGTTCAGTTATTTTATAATTGTATCCTTCAGTACACATCTCCACCAGTCAGGGATCTTTTGTGTGACCAGAATTATTTCCTGAGGCTCTCATAATGCCATGAGCACGCATTAGTTTTACCTTCTCATAAAGTTCCCCGTTATTGGTCATGACCAAGCCTCCTTCTCCAGTTGTTATACTTTTAACAGGATGAAGACTGAAGACTGTTATGTCACTATATAAACAACTCCCAATCTTTTTGCTGTCATATTCTCCACCAAGGGCCTGACAGGCATCTTCGATTATCTTACAACCATACTGATCAGCAATATTTTTTAACTCCTGCATATTACAGGATAAACCCGCAAAATGAACGGGTATCAGCACTTTCGGCAACCTATTTTCTTTTTTAGCTTTGTTGAATTTTTCTTTTATAGTCTCAGGAGAAATATTGAAAGTATTCAAGTTAATATCTATAAAGTCAACCTCTGCACCACAGTAGCGAATGCAATTGGCAGAAGCAACAAATGACAAAGGGGACGTCCAGCCAATATCTCCTTTTTCTAACCCTAAAGCCTTGCATGCAAGATGAAGTCCTGCTGTCCCATTGGAAACCGCAACACAGTATCTTGCTCCACAATATTCAGCCGCACTATTTTCAAATTCCTTTAGTTTTGGCCCCTGACTAATAACATCAGACTGTAGAGTTAAAGAAACGGATTCTACATCAATATCATCTATATGCTGCTTTCCATAATAAAATCCTTTCATTTCAATTTGCTTTCTTTCCTTTTACTTAAACTACTAATGACTTTTTCATACCCCAGTTTCCAAGGGCTGCCCTGCCAGTCCGGACAGTCTTTGCAAATTGAATCTTCAGAAAATAAATTGTTCAGATGCTCCATTCGGTTTTTCCAATAAAAATCACTATGCCAGGCGTCAGAAATTGCAGTCTCACAAATTGATTTATACGATGTTCTATTTTCCCAATCGATTGGACATGCTTTAATTATTCCATTATAATTAATCACAATCCTGCGGAACCAATGAGGACATGGCCACCTTTCTACTTTTTTACCTCCCTTTTTATCTCCTATCTTTACGAGATTAACATTGGAAATCATTTCTCTAATAAGAACCTTGTCTACCAATGGTTCCCAATAATTAATAAATCTTTCAAGTTCATCAATATTTTCCTTTTGTTTTACAAAACTCACCATTACTTTAATAGGCGAAGTGACCTGATTCCTGTAACTCAAAAGGTATTTAATATTGTCAATTGTTTTCTCAAAAGAAAGTCCGTTCCTGATTTTGCTGTATGTCTCTTTCTCAAATGCGTCCAACGAAATATCTACCATAAAAATATCCGTTTCTATCAGCTCCTTAGTCTTAGAAGGGGTAAGCATGGAACCATTAGTTGTCAATCCCACGGGGCCTACCCCTTGTCGGTGAGTATAGTTAAGCATGTCGAACAGACGGGGATGCAATAGAGGCTCACCATCGGCAGTTATACGGATAAATTGTATTTCTCTTCCCTTGCACTCATCAATTGCTTTCTTGAAGACTTCAAAGTCTAAGTATAAAGCTTTATTCCTTTTTTTCGCAAAAATTGTCGAATGAGGACAGTGAATACATCTTGAATTACAGAGGTTTGTTATATCAAACATTATGTATGTGGGAAATTCTGCACACTCTTCTGATTCAAAACCATAAGTGGTTGGGTTCCCTTTTTCATCCATCACAAGCATGTGATCATTGACCTTTTTTTTATGTTTTTGGGACATCGGCACTAGCTCAATAAATTAGTATCATTAAAAACTGCTTGAACCATTATGATTTGGCTGTTTCATAGTTCAGGCACACTGTTAATCTCAATCAAAAATACAGCATCTAATACACGCACATATACATCCTCCTCATGTTAATCTACGATAATACTTCCCAACGATTTAATACTCTAAGGCTTATTCGGCCTCTGGTAAGTTAATGTCTTAAAAACAGACTCAAGCTTTAATCCCTGCTTTTCCGCAAGGGCTTCTAATTTTACTGTTACAGTATCTACAAACTCCTCATCAGACATTGCAGTAAGGTTAATATGGAAATCCTGTCGATCTCCGATTCTCTCAAGATATTCGACTTCATCATTTATTTTGCCATTCTCTTTTGCCCATTTATATATTTGGGTACCTGGGAGTGGAAGTAAAAATCCTACACTTGGGAATATTCCGCATTCTTCACACACATCCATCGTAGCTTGAATCGATTCTGATGACTCCTGCGGATAACCAAATATTACACTTGTCAATGGAGTAACACCACCATCCCACAGGGCTTTCACTTGCTCAATGAACTGAGAAACACTCATTTTCTTTTTCATGGCAGCCAGGATATCCGGATCTGCATTTTCAAGAGCGAAAGTAATACTATCACAGCCTGATGCCTTCATACTCCTTATAAGCCCTGTATGCTCCTTCTTAAACAGGTCACCCCTGGCTGAAGCCTCCCAGCCTACAGGAAAACCAAGTCCTCCAAGTTTATCCACCATAGCTGAAACACTTTTTATATTAGAAAATGATAATTCATCCCAAAAAGATATGTGGTTACAATTATATTTGTAATGCAACCTTCTTATCTCCCCCATTATTACTTCTTCCGAATATTTCCTATATTTCTGCTGTTTAAATACGTGATAACAAAAAGTGCATTGGTACGGACACCCCCTTGCCCCATTTAAAGGATACGAAACGGTATGATCTGAAATAAATCCAGTAGTGTTTATAGAACTATATTTGTCATATTTATCAAGGTCAAAGATGTCCCAATCTGGAAAACCTAAAGTATCTAATTCAGAAACTACATCCCTGTTAGAGGTATAATTGATCCTACCATTATCCTTAAAAGCTATACCATTTACATCTGATATTGATCCCCCGCTATCTATGGCTCGTAACAGATCTACAATTGTAATATCACCTTCTCCCATTATGGCAACATCAACCTTTGTATGATTTAGAATAATTTCAGGTATTGAAGTTGCAACAGAGTTGCCAGACACAATAATTGATTCAGGATTTATTTTCTTTATAATCTCTGCAGATTCTTTTACTAGCCTAAATCCAGTGACAATACAGCCTAAAGCATATATATCATAAATTTTATCATTTAATTCGCGTTCCAAATTCTGCATTGATAACTTGTTAATATCCATATCAATTAAATCAAACTCAAAACCAGCTCTTTTGACTGCTGTCATGACATACGCAAGGCCAACTGGCAATAACCTTCGTTTAGCATCTGGACGCAATGATGGATTAATAAAGAGTATTTTCATATTTTATAATTCAAGCTTTTGAGCCAAGAGTCTTAAGTCTCCTTCGCCATATTTCTCTTTGACATATAAATCTTCAGTAGTAACATCATGTTCAGCATCTGTAGGGAACCCACCGACCAGTCTTCGAAAATTGCCAAATCCCAGCTTCGATAATCGGTTAGTTATTGAATCCCATGTTTCTTGTTTGTAAATAGCGTTTAAAAGATCTCCCAAATGGTATCTTTTCTCTGTTTTTATGTTTAAATAATCCAAATGCGAAATAATATAATCATGCGGAATTTCTCTCAATATATATGCAGAAGCTTCAAATAAATTATGAACAATTCCAGCAGAGCCTTCGGTATAAACCCAAAACCATCCACCGGGTTTGAGGACGCGAAATACTTCTTTATAAGCGGCATCCTGATTCTCAAGATGGTGAAACACACCATTCTGAATGGCAAAGTCAAATTCATTATCTCCCTTAGAAACCTTATAAACAGACTCCTCTTTAAATTCTATTTGACATGGATCTACTCCTATTTCATTGCGCGCTTTAATCGCATATTTTATATTATCGCGACCATAATCAACCCCATAGGCATACGACGCTCCTGATCGAATTAGGGCATGTTCAAAATTGCCGTGACCACATCCAAAATCTATGCATTTAAGACCTTTTAACCATCCATCTCCCAGTCCATTGATTTTAAGACGAAATGTAAACCTCTCAATGCGTGTTTTATAATCATCAGGTGAAAAATTTGTCCACAACTTTTGGAAAAGTTTATGATGGTTTTCTTCAAGTGATCCCTTATCACTAATTAATAAATCCCTAGCCCCTTCAATATATGATATTTCCTTCAATTTGGTTAAATCTAGAATTGCATCACGAATTAAACCTGAGACCAGTTTATAAGGATGTTCATCAAGATTTTTGTTGATCATGATAAGCTCACAACGCATATTGAGGGTAATCAGAGCCGATACTTTAAAACAGCTCATCATCCTTGTATTAGGAATCGAATCAGCAATAACTTTCAGTTCTTCAAGATCTTTTAAATACATGTTAAATTGCACCGTATTTCTTAATGCAAAGATGGAGATAAAAAAGCATAAAGAGTATATTTATCGCTCGGTTCATGAACACTTTTAATCTCTAATACTTTTAGACCAGCTTTCTGAGCAAGAAGTCTGGCAGAATTTTCATTAAAAACCGTATGATGTTCAATGTAGAATTCTTCTCTATTTATAATATCTCCATATTTTAATGCCGTATCGCCGTCAGGTAATTCTAAATAAATTACGCCCCTATTGTTAAGAAGCTTTTTTGCCGCATTTAATACATCTACCGGATTTATGATATGCTCTAACACCTTATTAAGTGTAATAAGATCAAATTTAATATCTGAAACAAAGCTCTCCAGGTTTCCTGTAAAAGCACCATAGACTTTAGCGTGCGCCAAAGCATGCTTGACCGACAATGGATCAGGATCAATGCAATATGTACGAAAACCTATTTCCTTTAATTCAGCAAGAAAGACACACAATCCACTTCCAACATCTAAGACTTTTGTTTCGGAAGGAATTTTCATTATATCTTTAAGATATTTCGTAACTCTTTTCACTCTTTGTTTGTTGTCAGAGCCCTCTTCAGGGAGATTTCGTATTTTATTGAAAACGCCTAGTAAATCCTTATTGTACGTTGCCTGATTGTATTTCTCTTCATAAACATTATCCAAAATAAGGTTATGCATATTAAAATATACTTCACAGATTTGACATTTATAAATATTTCTATCGTAGTCATTTTTTGGAATACCAAATTCTGTCTCCATTTCAGGTTTGGAGCTTATATTTGCAATAAATTTAAAATCAGATGAGTTGCAAATCAGACACTTTACATTTTCAATGTAACGTTTTTCACCCATATTAACGCCCTTGAAAGAAGTTTCTATTTAAATATGCCTGGGCCTAGCTAATAGTTGCATCTTTATCAACAAGGAATAATTCAGGATTATTATGTAATGCTTTTTTAATCAACAGGTAAACATCTTGTAATGGAAAGACCCTAATTTTTCCATAATTATAAGTTGCTTCCTTTACATAGTTCGAATTATCTATAAGACTAGCACATTGTTGAAAATCACATTTATAGTTCAAGTCTCTTACAAACATTTTGAAATCAAACTCCCTTTCGGAACCATCTTGAAGCCTCACTATTCCAGGAAAAGATTTATAATAGCGGTAAGGAACTTGCAATTCCTCTTCGATACAATGAAATATGCTACAGCCATTAGAGTACTTTGTTCCAATCATTACATTCTTAAACCCTTGGTCAATCGTCTTAAAAATAGAGGATTCTTTAGAAAAAGAGGAAGAAACCCAATCGTGTACTATCCGGTCTTTCTGATCACCCAATGCCGCAATGCTGTGATTTCCTTGAATGCTGCGCCGCACTCCTTTTAATTTAAGAAACTCATTTGGCAAATTTCCAGTTTCTGCTTTTGTTTTAATAGGATCAAACACTCTCGCTTTCGGCCAAATTGAGCAGCTATATGTTGGCATAACAATAATACCTTCATAATCTATAGCCTCAAGGAATGCCCCGATGATATCATCTACTTTGGAAAATCGCCCTAGAGTAACGACAGAGGAGTGAATAAATAAGCGGTCGCCCTTTTGTATTCCCAAATTACGGAGAATATTTTTAAAAGAATTCTTGTCGAATGAATACAAACTAATACTCTAAACCTAATTTTTCAATAATAGCCATTGCTTCTTTATCAATTTTGGTATCCATAAGCATTTCTCTACCTTTTTCTTTTGCAATAGCTCCACCACGAATTAATGCAGAAACCTCATATTGATAGGGATGGTATCCATAAAATTTATTGTGATAATAATTTCCTACTTTATTAATTAAACAGTTACTTGAACAAGAATCGACGTCTTCTGGCCTTTCCCAGCCGTATTCTTTGATTTCTCTTAACATTATATCTTCATCATAAGCTTCAAAAAGTAGTGGATTAACATTATAGAGTGTGTAGTCCTCACCAATTTCTGAAAAATCAATTTGGGGGTAAAGATTATCAGCATCAAAACCCAGTTTTTTAGATAGTTGAGACTTCATTTCGATAAAGGTTGTTTTTAAAACCTCGTTTTTGAAAGGGAATACAGCTTTAGGCACTTGCCCATGAGTAAAACCACTGATAATAATTTTTAAGCCTTTTTCAATAGCTATTTGAATTGCCTGGTAATTGACAAATGTAATACAGGCATAACAAGCAGAACTCAATCGCTTTAAAACATTCGTAGAAAATATTTTGTCTGATAACGTTGCCTTAAACATAGCATTTATTTGTTTAGTATTTGGCCTAACTGTAAGAAGGTCTACCTCCAAACTATCGCAAATTAATTGGATATTTTCTTTTGCTTTTTGAGAGATAAATCCGTTATCAAGAGTAAAAGCAAGGGGTCTTAGTGAATATTTCTTCACGGTTTTAATAAGAGTGTATGTACTGTCCTTTCCACCACTGTAACAAACCACACAGTCATATTGAAATTTGCTTTCCTTTGCCACTTCATGAATAATCTCGAGGAATCTTGGTTCTTCATGAGCGTAATCATGAGAAGTTGCACGTTTACGGCAATATACACATAATCCTGACTTATCAATCATTGCATCAGGAAAATTTTCAGGGAGAAGGCATTTATTACACTTTTTCATTTGTGGGTTAGCTTATTATTGATCAAATGTGCCATTTTGTTTATAGATCCCATACGTTCAGCAGTAAAATCTTCATCGGTTATAGTAATTTCCCACTTTCCTTCCATAAAAGCAATCATTTCAATCATGGCATAAGAATCAATGATTCCCTCTTCAATAATTGAACGATCAACCGGAATATCAGATTTTTCACCTTCGAATGTTATAGCATTATCGTAAACATAACCAACAAGTGCTGATACAATTTCACTGAACATAGCAATCCTTAATAAATCTTTTTAACATAATTCGAATAAAATATATGGGTTGAAAGTATTTGCGCTAAGGCCATATTATCTCTTGTGCTAAAGCGGGAGACAGAAGCTCCATTTAACAATTTTTTAAGCAATTTACCGGCACTACGGCTATCAAAAAGCCCAATTTCTTTTACTATTCTTTCGGATAAAAGCTCTTCCACATAAGAGCCCTTGCAATAATCACTGAAAGCCTTCATTTCAGGGGCCTGGTAAGCCTGTTTATGTCTATTAGAGATAGAATCAGGTAATTCATTTTGGAAAGCCTTTCTTAAGATATATTTATCTTCAAGAGATTTTAATTTGTAATGCTCAGGCATCGACGCACTATATTCAACAACATTATGATCCAAAAAGGGCACCCTGGCCTCAACAGAATTCATAGAAGTCATCCTATCACCTTGAGAAGACAATAAATAACCAGGAAGCAAGGTTTCCATTTCCAAGTATTGACATTTACTTAAGCAGGAATATTTTTTAAAATTCTTTGGCAATGTACTACGTAGAAGATCAGTAGAATCATAACCCTTTAATTCTTCCTTAACATCCTGTGAGAATAAAGCTTTAAGAGCGGAATTGTTGTCCCATCGTACAAGATGAGAATAAAAATCAGTATCCTTGGATCTTAAAGTCTTCTTGTAAAATGAAGCAACAAATGTATTATACTTGCTGTCAAAATGTGGAAGGTAAGAATAAAGTTTCTTAAACAACAGTGCACGATACTTTGAATCAGGATTTCTAGCCCAAAACCTTCTTATTTTTGCTTCTTTAAAAATATTATATCCCCAGAAAACTTCATCAGCACCTTCGCCAGTAATAACAACTTTTATTTTATCCTCATGTACCAGGTTTGAAAGCTTCGACATGGGGACAAGAGCAGTCCTGAATATTGGGCTTCCAGCATAATCAATAGATTTTTCAAAATTATTCAAAATATCGTTGTAGCTAATGTCAATACACAGATTTTTTAAATTTGATTCTTTTAAAATAGTTTCCTGGTATTTTCTTTCAGAATAAAGGGGATCAGAAAAGCAAATAGAAAATGTTGTTAATAGACGGTCCTTTTTTGACTTCTCGCAAACTTTAGTTATGATAGAAGAATCCACCCCTCCACTCAAGTAGGTTCCCACTTCAACATCTGAGGTTTCCAGTCTGATTATAATTGCATTACTGAGGTGTTCTCTTACGCCATCACAAGCTTCTTTAAAGGTCATTGTTGAATTAACACGTTCTGAACTTAAGTCTAGATTATAATATTTTGTTTCCTTCACACCATTAGCATCAATTTCTACATAGTGAGAATGCCTTACCTGATAAATATTTTTTAAAAATGTGGCACTACCGATGGTTGTCCAAAAAGTAAAAAGTTGATCCATTGCTTCAGTATTAAATTCTCTTTTAATTTCATTAATTTCTTTAAAAGCTCTTAATTCTGATGCAAAAAAACACCGGTATTTGTCAGAATAGTAAAATAGAGGAATAATACCAAATCGATCCCTAATCAAAACAAGCTTCTTTTTGATTTGATCAATGATAGCAATCGCAAACTGACCATTTAACATATTTATAAATTCTAAGCCATATTCTTGATATAAAAAACCGACAACCTCTGAATCACAGTTACTTTTGAAGCGATAACCTTTTGATACTAATTCTTTTCTCAGAGATAAGTAGTTGAAAATTTCACCATTTACAACAAAAACAATATTCCCATCCGCAGCTTTAAAAATATTATTCTTATTGGAAAGATCTATTATGGAAAGCCTTAAAACTCCTAATGTCCAATCATTCGTAACCTCTATATTTTTCGAATCTGGGCCACGGTGCTCCAATCCTTTAAGCAATAAATTTATATTCTTCTCCATATTGAAAAAGGGGCTTTGCGTGTTAATATTAAAAATTCCAGCTATACCACACATGTTAATATTCTGTAGAAAAATTGATCCTTATATGCTTTATTTATTTGGTGACAACAACCACAAAGTTCCTTTAAATTATAATTGGTTGCAGCCTGTATTAGAAAAGATATTGCATTCATGCAGCACTCAGGAGGAGGGGGAGGAGGATAAAGATAAAATAACATCTAAACGGCACATTTAGAGTTTGAATTATTAATGGAATTACACTATGAGTGACTATTTGGCACAGAAAGGCCAGTTAAAAAAAGAAAATCCTATTCTACTATTTCAAGCAGGCCACTAACCAATAATTGAGTTGCGGCGTTTACTAATAAACTATATGAAATCCCGCTTCGATGAGCTATCTGTATTAAATCGTTTGTGCCGTCAGAATAATTTAATACCCATTTCAAAGCCACAAAAAAACCATCTTTATTCTTTTGAGATCCAATCGAAGGAAATAAATGTCTTTTTCCAAGTTGTGGTTCTCCATAAGGCATTAAATTTCTGTATGTATAGTTGTTTTTCAAAATATAAATTATTTCTAAATATCTATTTATTGACTTTTCTAAGGCTTCAAAAGATATAAAGCTTTTATTGTCAGCAGATGTATGGTACTCCTCATATGTTGCATACTTGTCTGTCATCAAAGAACCAACAGGCAAATTGAAACCAGGAGAGCAATAATGCTTTTCATCACTACCAGTTGGGGAAAAATCTTCAATTAGATAATTTTCCTCCAATTCTTTTAGCATAAGTTCTGCGGCCCTGTCAGTTAGAGTATTCCCCCGTCTACTTTTCTTATAAGTATATTTTCTAGATGTTCCAAGGCAATTAACTATGTAGCCAGCAACTAGTTTTTCTTTGAAATAATCTCCGTACACACTCAAATAATAAATACTGCCAATGCTTTCTGGTAAAAAAACAAAACGATATGTATATCTACGTTTTTTTTGTTTTTTCAACATAGAATAAATGAATGCAGTAGCTAACGGGCCGGATAACTCATTATTTGCCAAAGAGGGATGGCAAATATATGTTGAAAACAGAATTTCTCTATCTGTTTCTCCCTTTAATATAGCTTCCCCTATTGACATGGAACCTTTTGGGTTAAGCTCAGCATCAATTAGGACTTCATAATGGCCTTTAGCTAACGATTGTAATTGATTATGCGGCAGGCAAAATCCCCAATTCTTATCATAATACGAGGTCAAATAAGGGATAACATCTGGTTGGTCAGGCATAGAAAATAAGTGCTTTTCCAGCTTGCTAAGCGGCATAAAACCGTGAAATGGAACAGAATATCCTAATAAATGAAGATTATTATCTTTGAAATCAACAATTATTTTTCCACTGCTATTTTTTATCCAAGCTTCTTTTACATTCCACTCATCGGGTATTACCCAATCAAAACATTTTGTCCCTGAAAGAATTTCATCAACTTTCAAATCAATTATTTCTGATAATATTTTCAATGTTTGTCTATTACCATTGCCGGTTATGCTTCTATTTATGGGCCACAAACGATCGAAATAACTTTCAAGCTTCCGTATCATTTTTTAGAACCTCAACGAAAAAGTTTCAAACTACTCCTGAATTTAACATTAATTTTAAAGAATAACAATATCAATTATAACCAACTAATTTAGCGTTCTTTATTTAAGCCCCTTAATTTGGTCTCGATAATTTCTAAAAAACTGTCATTGTCCATCCACGATATGATTATATGTTCTTCAGCATTTAGATATTCTTGAAAATCCTTTTCCTTCCCTTTTTCAACTAAAAAAATAAAATACTTATTGAATGAATTCTTTACAAGAACCGCACGCAAAGCAAAACTAGATAAGCGACCGTTTAGGGAAGGTGTTGCATAAAACCCCCATTTTTTGCGCGCCACATCATATTCTGCACCAGATTCAGTTACAAATGTGACTTGTTCCTCAGCCTCTAGCTGTATGCTGGCACAATCTTTTACCTTTATTTTCTTATCGATACCAACCCTAAAGCTTCGTTGTGGTTCAGTTGGAAAAAACTTCACTGCCACCCCCATTCTGAAATAATAAAATCCTTTATTACCCATTTGCCATCTTTCTTTATCCATATATCATGATTGCGAAATTTTTCGATTACTTTAAAGAAAAATTCTATGGTAATATCTACGAATTCACAGAAACGAGCTATATCTTTGTGAGGAGTTTCATATCCACGCTCATGAACAATCTGAATTGCTTCATCTCGCGTCATCTTTTTATTACGAATTTCAATTGATAAGTTATCAAATAGACGTGAAAAGCCAAATTTATACCATTTTAGATAATGATGGATGGATATAAAGTCATCATCAATATCAGCAAAGTTATAATAGCCGGTTTTAGGACCCTCTTTGCGAACAGTAAATCCATGATCAAGTGCAACAGATAGGCTTATGTCAGGTTGCCACTTAAAATAATATCCTAAAAACAGAGCAAGAATTTCGTCTTCCCTTAATTTTCTTTCAGGTGGTCCAAAGTAAGGTGTCAATTCTTTTTCTGACAGACTTTCCGATAACCAGTCGTAAGGAGAAGTTCCATGAGTTACACCATATTTTTGCAACCAACCTTTGTCCAATCTAAACCCTTTATGCTCCTCTTCTGTACCCCCGTATTCAAAAGCCGAGTTTTCACCCCAGATAATAAGGGGAATATTAAAATTTACAGCAATCCTAAGCGGCATGTTAAATATAGCCATATGCATTGGTATTGCGGTAGTACCATATCTAAGGAGTGCCTGGTACATAAATTTCTTTTCTACCTTTGGATTAACTTGATAATCAATATGGTCTACACCAAGTTTTACTAAGGCCTTAAGATTGCGTACACCCAATTCTGTACGAGCTGGAGATTTCCATGTTACTGCCAATGGATTCAGGTCATACTCCAGGCATTTTATCACTTGCCAATAGCTGTCTTTTCCACCGCTTACGGGTATAACACAATCATACCCCTTGCTTCTTTTCTTTGCATTGTCTACAACATCCCGAAAGAGTAATGCTCTTTGATCCCAATCTATATCTGATTTTGTTCTGTGTGATTTGCAGGCATTACATACTCCATCTTTACCAATTATCAGGTTAGGCCTGGTATCAGGAAGAATACAGCTCCGACAGTATCTCACAAGTGCTCCTGGTTTTGTTCCAAAAATATCTTTGTGTTTATAAAGCTAAACAGAAATTTACTGCAATGATTAGGTGCAGGACGCACATCCAGCAAATTTGACACTTTTTCTCTGTCAAGATATTCAAATATCGGGGATCCTGATTCAAGGAAATATTCGCGTGTTTCTTTCTCGGAGAAATCAAAGAGAGAATTAATTGAGGCATTAAAACCTTTTTTCCGCCTGTCCAGCCGGACTGTATCATTTAATATACCCTTCATTGACTCCCTTAGAATATACTTCCCAAATCCACCCTGAATTAGAAATTTATCAGGAATAGAATAAGCAAATTCAAATAATCGACTATCAAGGTATGGACTCCTGTTCTCTATTGAATAGAACATGGAATTCAGATCATCCTCATGTAGTATTACGGGTGTTGCTTCATAAAATAGTTCATTCATCATCCTGTTTCTTAATAAATTTTCAGTAAAATACTCTTCTGTGAATATCTCATCAAATGGTATCTTCAATATATCAGCAAATTCTGAACTACTATCGAATACATGACCTCTGAAATCAGGAGTTAATCTATATAGATCAGGATTTTTTAAGATAGAATTACGTACGAAAGGTTGAATATTCTCTTCCCAATCGCTTAGATAGCAATCATACTTAGGAGAATTCCTCATCATATTAAGATGCAATAAAAAGTGATCATAGTACCCTGTAAATAATTCGTCTGCAGATGTACCGGAAAAAGAAACCCGATAACCATTTTTAGAAATCTGCTCTGAAAGCATTGAATGAACAAAATATGTGATAGTAGCAATTGGCATATCATGATACCTTATAAGTTCCTGAAGCCTCGGCAAGGACTTTTCATATGAGAGCTCAACCAGAGTACTCTTACAGTTAGTATCATCAACAGTAGCTTTAATATTATCATATTCGTTATAACGTTCATCGCTGTCAATAATTGAAAATGATGAAACGCTATGACCAAAGTACTTCGCTGCTATAGAAACCAGCGCTGCAGAATCCACACCTCCACTGAGGCAAAAGGCCATTGGAACATCTGAACGCAACCGCAACCTGATACTCTCCAGAAGATGATACCTCGCACCTTCCACCGCAAAATCGAGTGACATTCCCTCATCAATCTTACTTGTAGGCTCCCAGTAACAATAACTCCTTATTTCCAGATCAGAATTGACAAATAGATTAGTTGCATATTTGATTTCGCTTATTTCTTTAAAAAATGTTTCGTCCACTTTACACAAAGATTTATATCCATGCACTAAGTACCTTAATAAATGCTTTTGATTTATAGTATGTGTTTTCCCGCTCAATGATTTAATGATTTTTATTTCTGAACTAAAATAGAAACCATCTTCCGTTCGAGAATAATATAAAGGTTTCTCAGCAAACCTGTCTCTCGATAAGAAAAGCGTCTTTCTGCCTTCATCGTAAATAGCAAATGCCCACATTCCCTCAAAATATTTGACACAATCCTCACCATGCAATAAATAATATCTAAGAAGGACTTCTGTGTCTGATGTCGTCGTACACTTAATCCCCTGCTTTTTCAAATCTTCCTTTAGTTCAATATAGTTATATATCTCGCCATTAAAAATGAGCGTACAACCCTCCAGCACAAACGGCTGATTAGACCTTGCATCGCAATCAATAATACTAAGCCGGGAATGAAGTAAGAATATGTTTGCTCCATTCCGCTTAAGATGCTTGTAACCTTGATGGTCAGGCCCTCTATTTTTCATCAAATTTAGTGTTTGATGAATGATTGGTTGCTCTATTGTTTTTTTACCTATATATCCAGCTATTCCACACATAAATAATCACTTTCTAAATCAACCATAATCCTTTTCAACCTGAATAAATCACAATTTATTTGGTTTATTCCATATTCCGCCGTTGGGCAACAAACAACACCATGATTCTTAAGTACTTTTATAACTTCATCTGAATAACTGTAATCAAGACCTTCTGGATAAGCATAGTGGCTAGACTTGATTCCGGCTTTTTTATCAAGAAGGCAAACACTCGTTTTTATTTCTTCTTCAAGTTCAGAATCTTTAAGAAATGATAAAATTGGATGAGTATGGGTGTGCCCTCCAATAATAAAATTCTCATCATTATTAAGTTCGCTGATCTGCTTCCAACTCATTTTTAAGTCTAAAGGCTCATCGCTTTGTTCAATTTCATCCAGTCCACATTGTAAAAAGATATCACTAACCAAATTATTAAGATCAATTGTAGGGTCTTGTTTCACGCGGCTTCTCAAATGCTTTAACAAGTTAATCTTATCCTCCCTATTTTTGAAAATATGCATGTTTTGGTCCCAGAAAAAAGATAACTGGCCTTCAGATACAACCTCTAAGCAATACTCAAGACGGTCCGTCCAGGACATGTGATTGTTTTCAATAAAATCAGTTGTTACATAAAAGGTTGCTGGCACATTCAAATCCTTTAAAATTGGAGCTGCTACGGAATAATTATTTTCAAAACCGTCATCAAAAGTAACAGCAAAGGAAAATGGAGGGTACGATTCTCCAGTTTTGTAATGCTCAATAACGTCATCCATGGAAAGAGGATGCCCCACCATCTTGTTCTCTTTAATAAATTCACAAAAATAATCTTTTCCCAGATGTTTCCTTGTGTAGTTGCGTACTGTGTAATCAGACCCTTCAATAACGCCATGAAATAAATATATAACCAATGAATTTTCAGTAAGTCTTTGCGCTATTTTCATTATAATTTTGACGTGTATTCTTCAAAATGTATCTTGCAAATTTCTTTGAGCACTGAAGGCATAAAAGAATAATAGCGCCCACATTTTCGCTGTGGCTTAGAGAGAAAATGGCTGTGCGTCTCATACATTTTAATAGCATTCAAAACTAATTTAATACAAATTTCAGTATTATACCGTCTAAGTTCGTGAATTAGCATACCGTGAGTTAGAGGAATTTTACACTGAAGTATAGTGCTTCCATCATCAAGATTTTCATTGAGATGATGAAGTGTTGTTATTAGACTGGTAAAATCTTTATGATAAATTGCCCAAAGATGAGAATCAAGCCCACGGTACTCTTCAGGATCACCACCGTGAAGATTTACAATCCCTTTTGGACAAACCTGGATAACTTCAGGTAATACCTTACCTGTACCAAAAACAATAATAATATCCGGTTGTAATTTCTTTAAGTATCTTACCGCCTCGACATCATTAACCGAAGCAAACTCCTTGACAGAAACAACATCTTTAAGTAAAAAACCCTTTTTGTTAAAAAAAATATCTCTTTCATATTCGTCTCTCTTGTCCTCAAAGTTATGATGCGTCTCAAAAGGTGATGTGAATACGTTGCATTCAATCAATACCTGTTCCACAGGAAAAGTCTTCACCAGTTCCCTAACAAAATAAGCATGATGGATTGTTTCTGATGTAAGTACAACAATTTTCATTTATATTTTCTCAAAATAGGTCATCAGGATTTAATTGGTCACCCATCTTTAGAGGTTTTTTTAATTGTTTACCAAGGACTAGATTTTCTTTCCCTGGTGGCAATCCGTTACCGGGGCGAATCCATGTAATGTCACCCCACCCAATCACCTCTTTTTCCTGCAAATCACGACTTGCAACAATAGACCTCCGTAATGACTTGACTAAATCTTTTTCTCTATCCTGAGGAACTATTTCTTCCTTGCCTAATATCGTTGATATTCTTTTGGTTTGTTGCACAAACCAAGCCATCTCTTTCGGATCAGCAGATAACTGATGATCTCTAAAATCTGAATAGTTCTTGTCAATGGTAAAGTGTTTCTCAACAATCCTCGCCCCCAATACAACGGATATGACTGCAGCTTCGTTTCCAACAGTATGATCGGAATATCCGACCGTCACATTTAACCTCTTCAATTCTTCGATAGCTAACAAATTCGCTTCATCGGGTGGAGTGGGATATAATGAGACACAATGCAAGACCGCTACATCTTGATCAATTGCATTCTTGTTCCATATATTTTTAATAAAATCTATGGTGTTCTTCACTCCTGTAAAGTCTATCAAACCGACAGACATGATTATGGGCTTTCCAGTATGAGCAATAACATCAATCATTGGAAAGAAATTATTATCCCCTGATGCAATTTTGTACGCTGGAACTAAAGTTTCCAAAAATTTAACGCTCTCTATATCAAAAGGAGTTGACAAAAATATTACATTCTCATTCTTGGCCACTTGACTCAATTTTTCAAATTCATTGTAAGTCAACTGAAAACGTTTAAGTTGTTCTATACTTTCTTTTTGCCTGGAAGATACTGTTCTCTCTGGTATGAACGTTTGGAATTTTACGGCTCCTGCTCCTGCCTGAGCTGCAAGACCAATCATTTCTTCAGCAAGAGCGTAGCTACCTTCATGGTTATTACCTATTTCAGCAATAATTAATATATCTTTATTTAAATCAAAATCACCAATTTTCATATTCTATTCATTTATTATGATAATGAAAAACGTATTGGGCTCCTGATATACAGAAACCCGCTTTCTCATAAAGTTTTATCGATGGAAGATTTACTAGTTGTGTTCCAGCACGTATATTTTTGAATTGTTGTAATTGATTCTGAGCGTATGTGATCATGTTTGTCGCAATGCCTTTTCCATGATGTTTTGCATCAACTGCTATTAAATCTATTATAAGGTCTTTATTACTGCCAAAAAGAATTTGCAAAAATCCGGCAATTGTACCATCAACTAAAGCTACGACCATCTGGTCACCACGTTTTCCTAAGAAATAATTTCTACTCCATTCTGCCTTGATACTATTTGCCAGCTTAAGAGGAATATCGTTGTCTATATGAAACCTGGAATAAACAAAATTTCTCCTTGCCAGATTCACAACTTCATCTTGATCATCATTGTCAGCAAATCGGATATCTAATTGACCAACATCCTTCTTTTCTATAGATTTAACAAAAGTGATATTTGTTTCTATCAAATTAAAATTAAACTCTTGTAGGAATTTCGCATGCTGTAACGAATTAACTGGAACTTTAGCATATAAAAACACAGGGCTTGACTGTAATTCAATAAGTTGGCAATACTCATTAAGGGTCTTACTTCTAACATTATTGACAAAATCATCATCAACCTTTATTCTGTAGACATTTCGCCCTATAATACAGGTTAACCATTGATCATAGTTAATATTTATTGATTCAACTTCCAATGCTATTAATTGTTCTTTTGTAATAGCCCATTACCTAGCGGAATTATGCACCCTTTCCCTCGGAATGATTCCAACACTAACTCCTGAAATCCCTGCGAAAGCGGGATTGACAATTTCGTTAAACAGTACAACATTTAATAAAATTTCATTTGAACAATTCCTTATACCATTCTATATATTTAACAAACCCTTTTCCCAAAGGATATTGAGGTGCATAGCCAATTAACTCCTTCGCCTTTTCCACGGATAAAGTCCCCCTGTCGGGTACTAACTTATCTTTAGGCAAATAGTTTATTTTAACATCCGGAAAATGTCTCTTCAAAATATCAGCCATATCATCCAATGAGCTTGATTGGCCATAAGTTAGATTAAAGATCTGATTTCTAGAGTTTTTATTTTCCAGGATATTGATTACTCCTTGAACAAGATCATCTATGTAAGTAAAATCTAAACGGTCGGATCCATCTCCAGAAATTGATACTTCCAATCCATTAATCGCGTTTTCAATAAAAATCTGTCCTACCCTACGGCTGACACATCGTTCACCATACAGGGCTGAAGGGCGTATAACAGTATATGGCAAATCAAAAACCTGATTATAAGCAATAACCAACTTTTCTCCGGAAAACTTTAAAGCACCGTAAATACCAAGAGGCTCACAAACAGTTTCTTCGGTAACAATGCCTGATTTAAAATGACCATACACCATACTGGAAGAAAAGAAAATAAAACGCTCAACGTTTAAATCTTCGGATCGCGCAATATCAAGTGAATTTTCCAGTGTACGCAAACTGTGGCCAAAAGTACCGTAGGGATCTTTGTTAGACTTATTAGCATGCGCAACAGCCGCAAGGTGTATTATAACTTGAGGTTTAAAATCAACAAGTAGACGTGTAAGTACATGATAATCCCTGGCGTCTTGCACATTCATTTGTATACCTTTTTTATATAAAAGCTCAAGCCTTTCATGAATAACTTTTCGATATAGTTCACAATTTTTTATTTCTCCGTCTGTAGAAGTAAAAGATAACAGGTTGTTAACCTGTAAACCATCAATTACTTGTACTTTTACCCCACACTCAGTCAATGCCAGTGCAAGATTATGACCTATAAAACCGGCGCCACCTATTAAACTAATCCTACAATCACTTAGAGAAGTCACTTTACTTTACTCCCTTTATAGCGTTTTTAATAGACTCTATTATATAGTTCATATCTTCAATGTTTAAATGTGGGCCGACAGGCAAGGCTATTGAACTTTTGCTAATCAAGGATGCCACAGGAAAACTATCATCACTATAGCTGTATTTTTCTTTGTAGTAGGTTAGATGCGGAACGGCTTTGGGATAATATACACTCGTACCAACTCCATTTGCCTTTAGATGGCTGACTATTTCAAACCGCTTTCTTAAGAACGGCCCTTTCAACATTACACTCAGGCAATAATAGCCGCTCTGAAAATCTTTGCTTGTGGATTGAAACAGGCTAATCTCCTCAATTTCTCTAATTCCCTTTTCCAGTGCCCGATAGTTCTGTGCGCGCTTCTCCAGGAAACCGTCCACACGCTTGAGTTGTTCTATACCAATACTTGCCTGAATTTCATTCATTCGGTAGTTGTAGCCCAGCACATCTACATCATACACTCCAGGAATCGTACGGTGGCTATGTGTTCTATTTACACCAAAGGCCTTCTTCTGCCCGATCTGTCCTGCCAGATCAGCATGTTTGGTAATCAGCATTCCGCCTTCAGCAGTCGTCATGTGCTTAACAGGGTAAAAAGAAAAGCCGCCAGCATCACCGTGAAGGCCTGCATGTACCCCCTTGAAATAAGTACCTATGGCCAAGGCACAATCCTCAAGCACAAAGAGGTTGCGTCTTTTTGCCACTTTGTTAATTTTATCCATATCAACTGGCATACCAAGAAAGTGAACAACAGAAATTGCTTTTGTCCGATCCGTGATCGCATCTTCGATCTGTTCAATATCAATATTACCGGTTTGGATCTCAGCATCCACAAACACTGGCTTAGCTCCACAGTACTCAACAGCGTGGGCTGTAGCGTTATGAGTCTGCGCGGGTACAATGACCTCGTCTCCTTGTTCTAAACCGAGACTGAAATATGACAAATGAAGAGCTGCGGTACACGAAGAAACAGAAACGGCATATTGCGAAGCGGTATAAGCAGCAAAAGCGTTCTCAAACTCTTTAGCCTTTGGACCATGCACAAGGATAGGACTTTCAAGCACATCTAAAACAGCACGTTTCTCTTCTTCGCCAATCATGGGTTTTCCAAAAGATATTGTCCTCACATATACCTCTCTCAAATATAATTTACTTTTACAAATTTAGATTGTTGTATTGCCTTTTCAATAGCAAAACATACGGATATTGACCTAAAAATATCATCTTGAGAGACTTCACATTCAGAACCATTCAAGATTGAATCCACAAAACTACAAATGAGGTCTCCTTTATGTGTTCCTGGGTATTCAGCAGCTATTCTTTTAGAAGGGGAATTAAAGTCCCTCGATTTGAAAAGTTTTCCATATTCGAAGTCATTAATAAAGGTGGCTAAAGTCCCATAAATCGCCAACCCATGAAAATGTGGCATAACACAACCAAAATTGACAGACATTTTCCCAACCATACCACTTTTGAATTTCAAAATACAAATTACCATATCATTATAATTAAAAGATAACCCTTTTGATGCAATATTATTTCCATAAGCCCCAACTTCGAGAATCTGATCATCCGCTAACCAAAGCAAAAGATCAATAACATGCACGCCACCACCGTAAACTACTGAATAAAAATCTAATTTACCTCTCCATCCCTCTGTAATCTTGTGAAGCCTCCCATAGTTATAATCGCCTTCAATGTAAAATAGTTGTCCCATTTCGTCATTACTGATCATCTCCTTCAATAGACAAAACCTGGGAGACTTGCGCAGGATAAGATTTGTCGACATTTTTAAGTCCGGTTTATCTTTTAATAAAGAACGAATTAGTATGGCCTCTTCCTCATGAAGACAAATTGGTTTTTCCACAAATATATGTTTGTCGTTATCAATAGCTTTTACGATTTGTTCATAATGATAATTATCATAAGATGCTATTGAAACTACATCGATATTTGGATCTTCAAGGATCACGTCAGCATCTTTTGTGATTCGAAATTTAGGATATTTTTCCTTAACTACTGATATTTTCTCATCTAGAAAATCACATAAAGCAACCACCTCGCATCGAGGATGGTTAACATATCCCTCAATATGTTTCTCACCAACTCCCAAACCTATGACGCCAACTCTTATTTTTTTCATATCAGCTAATTGAATAGCTTATGATAGTTTTTTATGCATATGGAGTATTTCATCCATCGTATAGTGCCAATGAGGTTTATTCATTTGTGATACTATTTTTCTAAAAATATTCATATCTTGATCAGTATCAACAGACAATTGAATATTACTATAATTTATTTTACTGCTGATATTATATATCGCAAAACTAGAACTATTTTTATAGAAATATCTTGTAACATGTTCTCTCTCATCCTCATTGTTAAATTTATTATAACTATCAAGAAAGACAGCAGATTTTAGAACTTCAATTGACTGTCCTTTGGGAAAAGATCTTACTAGTATATTAGTGACCATATCAAAATCTCCATTTAAGAATATATCTACACCACGTTCAATCAATCTCTGATCAAGTAGAGGACTGTCACCACTAATTCTGATAAAGCCATCAAACTTATTTATTTCCAGAATTTCTTTAAACCTACTGGCCACATCATTTAGAGACCCGCGATAAAACATCACATCTTGTTCCATACAATATTTAACAATGGGTGTGTCGCTTTCCTCTGATGAGGTAGCAACAATAACGGCACTTAAACCATAGCAATGATTCAGCCTCTGCAATAGATATTGCAACATCGGTTCTCCAGCTACCTCATATAAAACCTTGCCTGGAAATCTTTGAGAGTTCATACGAGCCTGAATTATTGCACCTATCTTCATAGAAGGCGTAAAGAGTGATTGAAAGGTGTAAGGGAGGGAGTCAAATCTCCACTTGACTACAAACTTCTTTTGTAAAGTGTGCTAAAGCGCTTCCAAATCATTAGCATTGACAGATATGGTTCTATTGCCACTCTTTAACTGCGGCTGAGATAATTTCAGAGCAAGTTATCATAAGCATCAGAGGGGTCAAGCGGGACGTTATACTAGCTCAATAATTCGGTAACTATTTAGATTTTACCAAAATGTGTTTCTGTCATTTGTCATTGCATAAGCAAAGATATCATCTATAAAACACCTTATATAAATAGCAAACGAGTTTAAGAAATATCTGGATGGCCAAATGCATACTTCATAAATGTATCGAGCAGATCAAGATTTTCCCTAACTGCCATCTCTTTCTTTATTGCTTAACTTCTTTCCATAGAACATCTTATACCACTATATTGTTTTCTCCAGCCCTCTACTATATTAAGCCGAATTATCCTTACCCCTTACCCTTGCCTTTCCCCTTCTATTTTCCTTCTCCAGATATTCAATAAAGAAGGCCAGGATGAGAGAGAAAGCTAAGCCAGCAACCCCGGCTACTATTATCTTAGATATAGCACTTTTCCCCTTCTTCAGTTTTACAGCAGTGCTCTTTATTTCACTAACCATCTTTGTATTATAATCCACCATATTGCCTATAGTTGTTCGATGCGCTGAAAGTTGCCACTGAATATTTCTTAAATTTTGCTGGTTTCTGCTCAAGTCTATTTCTCTATCAATAGTTTTGAGGTACAACATATTCCAAATAACAGTCCGATCATCTACATACAGCTCTTTATCTGGTTCTGCCATACTTGTATCCCTATATGTCAAAAACTTTCTTTCTTTACTCTTTATTTTTAATATAGTTGCCTCAATTAAGGCTATATTTTCCTTAATAATATTGGCGTCTGCTTCCAGTTTTCTGATGTAATTATGATATGCGTCAGCAGAATCATCTGCCCTTTTTTTATGTTCATCCATCATCATATCTATTATCTCTTTAAGAACTCTTTCTACTCCTTTATCATAGCCTTCCAAGGTTAGTCTTAGCATGGGAAGCGTACCAATCTGTTTAACTACAAAATGGTATTCAGAGATTTCAATAATTTTTTCAGACCAAATATAAAGTTTTGCCACCATATCAGAAGGATTCTCCATAGCAACAAGAGAAGGTTCAGTAGGACTCATTGCCACCCTCTGACCGATCTGTACCATCGTTTCTGCGCGGAATATCTCTGGTAACTGCTTCGGCCTCGAGCTCACTACTCCTACTCCTATACAGACTAATGTCACCACAATGATGAGTATCTTTCTCTTGCAGATCACTCTAATATAATCAATCAATTCAACGGTATCTTCTTCCATTAATTAATTCTCCTTCATTTTAACATTAAAAGAAAAGACTAAATCTCCGTTTCCTCACGCAAAGCCGCAAAGAACGCAAAGGAAAGGAATAAATAGTTTAAAGTGAGCTACCCGCCAAAATACTAGTCGGGCAAGAAGTTCAAAGTGACTAAAATATTTTAGGTATAATTAAAGAATTTAAGGATTTAGGGATTAAAGTATATTAAAGTTTCTAAGTGTTTAAAATTAACGACTTGTTTTGCTCCACTACATTGCGTCAGGCGTCAGAGATCTGAAGCCAGAGAAAGATACTCAACGGTCAAATCACTCAATTTAGTCATAACTATTCATCTCCTATTTATGAGTATTATAAACCAAGAATATGCATTAATATACTTGTTATAAAACACCTTGTCAAATAAAACAGTAACTGTTCATATTGATGTATGTTTTTAACAACTGACTAATCCACAGTAAAGTACCTGTCTGCCAACAGGCAGGGATGGATCACGGTAAACCAATACTACGTTACGAGGCAAAACTTTTGTACACTATCAATACTTTTTAATAATAATTCAGTAAATTCAGCGTATCAACGTTATTTAAGCCTTTATCACAAATCTTGTCCACAGGAAGTTCATCTGTCACCAATCCCCCTGCCTGTGGATTTATACTAAACTTTATTTATTACGGTAACTTCGTCTATCTTCTCATAAACCAGTGTACACGTTTTGCACCTACCAATCCCTTGATCATCAAAATCAAGTTTCAATCCGCATTCACACATCCACCCTTCTATCCGTCCGGGATTACCAATTATTAAAGCATAATCAGGTACATCATTAGTAACAACTGCCGCCGCACCAATA
>Ga0187833_10000433_pt1 | contig 48168 bp, 33 predicted proteins | sample ETNtaG_37_FD_167968 | JGI IMG/M metagenome (GOLD analysis project Ga0187833, IMG submission 167968) | Marine microbial and viral communities from oxygen minimum zone, Eastern Pacific Ocean - ETNP2014_SV_400_PacBio MetaG (Illumina Assembly) | ecosystem: Environmental > Aquatic > Marine > Hypoxic...
AAGTTTATGCATGTGAATTCAAAAACCACCTATTTGATCTAAGAGAAGTCAATTATAACTTCAAAAAAGAATGGAATTCAAAGAGATCTAAACAGGTAAGAAATAAAATATCAAAGAAAAAATGTTATTGCACTGATGAAACAATAATGGCAAATAACATAAGATTTTCTTTCAAAGGTAATTTCCTTGCATTAAAAGAGCTAATGTCAAAAACATCAAAATGAAGATACTAGGTATTCAGGAATATGGACCAGATGCAAGCGCAGCACTGGTAGAAAACAATAAAGTACTGTTTGCTGCAGAAGAAGAACGCTTTAACAGGATCAAACATTATGCTGGATTTTCTTTTAATGGAGATGCACCCACTAACTCTATTGATTTCTGCTCTTCAAAAGGACATGATAAAATAGCAAATGGTTGGAATATGAAACCAAAAGATACTTTCAACCTTTTAATTAGGGGAGCTATTAATAATATAACAAACAGAGGAAGTAGACATGCACAAGCATATTCTATAAAAAACACTTTATTAGGCCATAGTATTGGATTATTAAGAAGGAAATTCTTTCTTAACAAATTAGGATCAAATATGATTAATCACCATAGGGCTCATGCAGCATTTGCAAGAGTATCTGGATTTAAGAAAGCCAATGTAATTGTTGTTGATGGAGCAGGTGAAAGAGAATCAATATCGTTATTTAGCTATAATAATAATCAAATTGAGTTAATAAAAAGTTTTGATTTTAAAAGTTCATTAGGACAGTTATACGAATATGTGACATATTTGCTTGGGCTTGGATTTTTTGGGGAAGGCAAAACAATGGCATTAAGCAGCTTTGGAAAATATAATGAGAAATTTAATGATTTGATAAGAATAGACAAAAACAAAGCTGAAATTAAGATTAACTGGAAAAAAGCAAAAAAACTTAACAAATTTTCAAGAAATGAACCAGAACCAATCACAGCAATTCATAAAGACATAGCCTTCATGCTCCAATATCAACTGGAAAAAACAGTTGAGTTTCTAAAGGACTATCTTTACAATAAAACAGGTTACAAGAACCTTTGTGTAAGCGGTGGCGTTGCATTAAACTGTAAAATGAACTCATTCTTATTTAATTCAGATAATGTAAAAGAAATTTATGTTCCAAGTGCTCCTCATGATGGAGGAGTAAGTCTTGGGGCTGCAATAGAACTTACAAGTAAAGAAAGTTATCCATTAGAAAAATTAACATCTGCTTACCACGGTCCATCATTTAATAATCAATATATTAAAGAATTCATGGATAATAATAAGATAAAATATGAAATACTTGAGAATGTAGAATCAGAAGCTGCCCATCTAATCTCAAAAGGAAATATAATTGGCTGGTTCCAAGGTAATATGGAGTTTGGACCAAGAGCTTTAGGCAACAGATCAATATTATCAGACCCAACAAACCCTCAAATTAAAGATAGAGTTAATAAAACAAAACACAGGTATCTTTGGCAACCATTAGCACCTGCAATTTTGGAAGAGAAACAATCTAAATATTTCGAAGAAAAACAATCAAGTCATTTCATGTCTTTTGCATTAAAGATAAAAGAGAAGAAGAAAGACGAAATACCTTCTGTGTGTCATATAGACAAGACAGCCAGGATCCAGACAGTTAGCAAAACAACAAATCCTATATTTTATAAGTTAATCAGTGAATTCAATAAAGTTTCAGGAACACCAATTATTCTTAATACTTCATTCAACTCAAAAGGAGTGCCAATTGTATGCACACCACAGGATGCATATTCAGAGTTTAGGAAAATGGGTCTAGATTGTTTAATCATGAACAATTTTCTAATAAGGAAAAACTAAAATGAATATACTTGTATCAATAAAAAAAATTGATGAAATAAAACCTTTGATAGATGCAGGTGTAGATGAATTTTTTTGTGGTGTAATGACAAATGAATGGAAAAAATCATTCTCACATGCAGGAACAATCAATGCAACCCCATCATACTACAATAATTTCAAATCATTTGATGAATTAAAACAGGCAGTAGATATAATCCATTCAAGTAATAAAAAAGTCTTTCTCACAATAAATTCATATTATTACACAAAAAGGCAGTACTCAGAATTAATTGATCAGATAAAAAAATCAATAAAGTGTGGTATTGATGCAATCATTGTAGCTGATCTTGGTTTATTATTAATGTTAAATCAAGAAGGTATTAAGATTGAGATTCACCTGAGTGTACTTAATGGACTCTTTAATTCAGATGCACTAGAATTTTACAAAGACTTAAACGTAAAACGAGTTGTTCTTCCTAAACAACTTAGCCTAAATGAAACAAGATCGATAGCTAATAAAAATAATGGTATTGAACTTGAGCGATTCATACTAACTTCAGGATGCCTTAACACTGAATCATTCTGTAGATTCCAACATGGCCTAATTGAAGCAAAACATCCTCTTATATCAAAATTCATATTCAACTCACAAAAACAGGATGTTTTGATGGATAAATTCTCAAAAGGTATCTTAGCAAAGATCAAGAAGTACGCAACTGACAAAACAATCCTTAAGCAAAGAGTTGCCTGTTCAATCAATTATGATATCAAAGAAAAAGAAGAGCATATTGATAAAGACGAACTAATAAGAATAAAATCAAACATCACTCAAGTTTTATCAGATAAACACCATTTTGAGAGAAGAAACGGATGCTGTGTATGCTCTTTATTTGATCTTAATAAATTAGGTATCAAAACAATAAAGCTTGAAAGAAGAGGTGTGCCTCTTATTGAGAAAACAAGAGATGTTCTTTTCCTAAAAAAAATGGTTAACAAATTAAGTAATTACAAAACAAAAGAAGATTTCATCAAAGCATCAAAACATGAATACAAAAACACATATAAAAGAGAATGTAATGATTACTTTTGTCAATATAAACAGATATGTAACTAAAGAAAAATGGAAAAAGTATTGTTTGTAACAAAAATTAAGGACTTAGAATATTGGAACAAAGAATATACTAGGTTATACTATGGGATGGAATTCTGTGAACGTCTTCTACCAAGTAAAGATGAGATGGAAAAAGTTATTGAATTCGTAAAACAAAATAATGCTAAATTAACTTTTGTTACTCCATTTGTAACCGACAAAGGTATTGAAGATCTTGAAGGGTTGTTCAAATTATTAAAAATAAAAGATAACAAAGATTTAGAGATAGTGATTAATGATTACGGAACCCTGGTACTTCTTAAAAAGTTGAATCTTGATTGTGAAATAATACTTGGAAGACTTCTTACAAAGCAGAAAAGAGGACCGAGGATTATGAACATTAAAAATAATCTGCCAAAACCAGCATGGGAACATTTTAGAAAATCAAATGTTGATGTTCCGTCTTTCTTAAAATTTCTTGAAGAAAATAATATCAGAAGAGTAGAACTAGACAATGTTCTACAGGGAATAGGAGATAATTTCTCTAATTTGTCTGTGAAAGGATCGCTTTATTATCCTTACGCATACATAACAGTAACAAGATTATGCTTATTAAATCTAAAGGGACCAACACCGAAAATAGATGATTGTAGTAAGGACTGCCAAAGACATTCTTTTCTATTAGAAAATAAGACAATGCCTGTTCCAATACATTTACATGGTAATACTCAGTTCCTTAAGAATGAGGATTTACCTAATGATTTAGAAGAAAAAGGATTTGATAGAATTGTTTATCAACCAAAAGCGCCAATATGAAAATATTAGCACCAGTTATTAATCACAAAGATGTAAAACAATTAGTTGACAGTGGATCTGATGAGTTTTATTGTGGAATTATCACAAAAAAGTGGATGGATGATTATTCTCACATGTGTTCTAATAACAGACTTGAACATATTTATGGCAATTTAAAGTCATTCAAAGATTTAAAATTACTTGTTGAAGAATCACATTCATATTCAAAACCCGTATTTCTGACGATCAACGCACCATATTACACTAAACAGCAATATAACACATTAATGGATGAAATCAATCAATCAATCAATGCCGGTGTAGATGCTTTAATAATAAATGATATTAATCTTTTAACAGAATTAAAAGATTTTAAGATTGAACTTCATCTAAGTGCATTAAGTAATTGTTTCAATAAAAATTCAATTGGTTTCTTCAAAGAATTTGGGGTAAAAAGAATTGTACTTCCAGAACATTTATCAATCTCAGAAATTAAAGTGTTATCTAAAGAATTAAACAAGAACAATATTAAACCAGAATTGTTTATTCTAAAAGCATTTTGTCAAAACATTGACGGTTTATGTACATTTCATCATGGATTAAATGATAAAAAGAACAATATTCTAATCGAGAAACTAAAACAAAAAAGTAAAGAAGTTCTAATAAGAAACTCAGACAATTTAATAGTAAATAATCTGATTAAAATGAATTCCTCAAAAATGTCTCCTTGTTTGATTGATTATAAAATTAAATCAAGTGAGAAAGAAAATAGTGTACTAAAGAATAATATCAAAGAACATTTCTCCAGCAAAGAAAGATTAATGTTTAAATGTGCAGTCTGTTCCCTCTCAGAATTAAAAGATAGTGATATTCATTCAGTAAAGATTGCTGGAAGAAGTGAATCTCCTTCTAAGAAAAGTAAAGATATTCAATTTGTGAAAGAAAGTATAAATATATTAAACAAAGATATTGAAAAAAATAAGTTTGTTTCAGAAACAAAGAATTTATTCTCAGAGATTTACAAAAAGAAATGTTCTAAGTTCAACTGTTTCTGATAATATTCCTAATCCCTTCATTAGGAGATTCCATCTTAATATTTAATAAATCTTCAATTTTAGATGTATTATAATAAGAATTCTCACAAACACGTTTCAGTTTATCTTTATTAAAAATAGTTTTAAAGCCTAATAACTCAACAAGACCACTTAGACCTAAGATAAATAAAGCAAATTTAAGAGGAATATTAATCTTATATCTCTTTAATCCTAATTCATTCTCCATCAATCTGATTAAATTTACAAACCTTATTGGTTTAGGTCCAGAAAGATTGAATGTTTCATTAAATGATTCACTGTTGTTTACTATCAGACGAAAAACTCTCTTCACATCAGAAATTGATATTGGTTGTATATAGTTTTTCCCTGAATTGATAAGAGGAATTATTTTTGTTGATTTTACAAAATTCAATAACTCGCTGAAGGGACATGTTTTCATATCATATATTACACTTAATCGTAGAGTCGTATAATTGAAGCTATATTGGTTTGCATAATTTTTTAGGATTTTCTCACATCTGAATTTTGAGATAGTATAATCATAGTTAGGGTAGCATTGATAATCTTCATCAATTGGTTCTTTGACTTTATTTAAATCAACATCTCCATAAACTCCACAGGTACTTGTATAGACAAACTGTTTTATTTTCTTATCTTTAATACAATCAAGAAGATTCTTAGTGATGACAATATTTTCATTAAAACTGGAATTTATTCTATTCTTTGTTATTGCCGCTAAATGAATCACTACATCTAAATCAATCTTATCAAGTTTATTCATAAGCAATTCCTTATTTCTTAGATCACAAATAATATACTGAACATTATCATTATGGATAGATATATCTTTTCTGGATCTAACTAAAGAGATAACATTATGCCATTTAGAAAGATAATTACTCAAATAAGAACCCAAAAAACCATTTGATCCAGTAATTAATATATTCATCTTAAGATATTACTCCAAAGTTTAAATGTAGATTTAACTTTATTCTTAAACTGATACATTGATTTAGTATTAATTATATTATTAAATATTGTTTTTGAAGAAAGAAAGAACTTTCTGAAAGCCAAGTTATGAAAATAGTTGAGCTCTTGTTCATTATTCATAATTTTTATTTTCTGATTAGGATAACGAATAAGTGAATCAAATGATGCGTAAGTTGCATCTAAAGAATTAGCAAAGTCAACCAATTTAATTATAGAATCATGAGATTCCTTATTTAGACCAATAATAAAATGTGATAGGGTATCAATGTCATAATTATTACAAATTCTAAATGCTTTCTTAGTCTGTTCAATAGTTACATTTTTGTCATATTCGTTTAAAATATCCTGAGAATTAGTCTCAACTCCAAGTTTTATAAGATGACATCCTGATCTTTTCATCAATGAAATAACTTCTTCATTAATAGAATCAACTCTTGCGTTGCACATCCAGGTGAAATTTAGTTTCTCTTTGACAATCGCTTTGCATAATTTCTTAATAAATTTAGAATCATAAAGAAAATTCTCATCTCTAAAAAACAATTCTTTAAAACCTTGATTTCTTAATAAACGCAGTTCATCAATAACATTGCTAACAGTTCTAGACCTATATTTACCAGATATTAAAGGTACTGTACAGAATGAACACTTATAATCGCACCCTCTTGAAGCTAATATAGAAGTGAAAGGATGGCTCACCGCCAAAGGATTAGAGTATCTTTCTTCAGAGAATATATTACGAGAAGGAATAGGGAGCTTGTCTAAATCATCTACAACTGAAATTACAGGAGAAATATGATTATCAAAGCAAACACCTTTTAACCTCTTCAAATAAGATTTATTATTTTTGTTACAAATAATATCATATAAAACTGGTTCTGGTTCTCCTTTTATCAGAAAATCAACACATTCATGTTTGAGACTTTCTCTTGGACATTGTGTTGGATGCTGTCCATATAATATGATTTTAACGTCTAATTTCGTCTTAATCTCTTTTATGAAATTAATATCATGCTCAAACAAGAAAGTGCCTGTATTGATAACTAAAAAAGAGGGATTCTCTGAAATTAATATCTTCAGAGTTCCTTTCTTGTCAAAACCTAACGCAGGAGAGTCAATTATTTTCGAATCAGATATAATAGATTTAAGATATTGGTAATGAATAGGAGGCCAATAATAATTTAAGAATTTAGGTTTATGCCAACATCCATAAAACGTATCCCTAATATAACCTTCTTTGTTTGGGGGTACAAGGAATATCGTTTTTTCCATAATCATAAGTGATTGAAACGATTTTAAAAATAATTTGGCAAATAATTAAAAATAGAAATTAATTTAATTAATTCTATATGGTAATCAAGGAATTCATACATTTTCTGAAATTTGAATCAAAGTTTGGACCTAAAATATTCTTAAAAGACTTGATAAGTATCAATAAACTATATTTTAAAGGATATTACCTAAAGAAATTAATTGATTTTATTGATGATAAAGATATCCGAGTTACTTTCTTCTTTAACACAAAGGGTCTTGTTAAAAGAAAAAGACTAATTAAAAGGTTAGTTTCAGAAGGGCATGAGATATGTTCTCATGGTCATAATCATTATAATTTTAAGGAACTCAATAAAGAAGAAATCCTTAGGGATTTTAAAGCATCAGATAGAATGTTCAAAAGACTAAACTTAGATGTAAAAGGGTTCAGGCCACCTTTTCTTTGTTTCAATCCAGAGATACTATCAATTGCAAAAAAATTCAATTATGAATATATTTCATCTCAGCTTGGATTAAATCAAGAATTCTTTTACAAGAATAGAATAAAAGAAGTTGGTGTAATAAAACCATATGATTGGCAAGGATTAGTTCTTATGAATCTTAAATTCAATGATATAATAAAAGAATGGGATAATAAGAAAGGTGTTTTGTTGCTTCACCCATGGATTATAAACCCATACTATAAACAACTGGATAAATTTATTAAGAAAGGAAAGGATTATAGGATTTGCTCAGGAAACAAGTTAAAGATCTCTTTTGATGTACACTAGTTTGCCAAATAAGATAAATCCATAATGAAGCTTAATAATTATATCAAAACACACAAAATATTCTTTGTTCTAGTAATAATATTTTTAATTACCAGAATGTTAATTATGATGGGAACTGTTGAATCAATAGACCCTGATGAACAATGCATAATTGGCTCTTTTACTGAACACATAATCCAGGGAAAAAGTCTACCAATAGTAAAATACACTACAATCCATGGATACCCATATTACCTATTGTCAAGTTATGCCCTGATTCCTTTCTTTCTGTTGTTTGGTAAGTCTGCTATAGCACTTACCTCAATGTTTGTATTCTTTGCATTGATTATATTAGTCTTAATCTACTATTTATCTTACACATTCTTCAATAAAAGGGTTGCAATCTTTGCAAGTCTATTTTACGTACTATCACCTCCTTCACTGACAATAATGAATATCCGACATCCTTTGCATGTCTCAAATTTAATATTCATTATAGCAACAACATTTATCTTTTGGAAAATAATTGATGACAGGAATAAATCATCTTATTTCATTGCGCTGGGATTAATATCAGGTGTATCATTATGGTACTTCCCAATCAATATAATAACTATATTGACAGTTATGTCATGTTGGTTTATACTAGATAAAAAATTCTTCATGAAAAAACAATTTGTAATATTCATAATCTTATTTATGGTAGGTTTTAGTCCATTCTTCTACAATTACATAAAACATGATGTCAATGGATTCTTTGTAAAAGAAGCTTATGACCAAGATATAAATTATCTTAACAGATTCAATGATCTAATCTTAAATTATATCCCTGATTCATTTCACTTTGAAGATAAGATTAATATTGATTTTATTCAGAAATATAATTTACTTTCTTATTTTTATTATCTTATTTTCATAATTTCTATCGTATACATTCTAATAAAATTAGTTTCATTTATCTTAAGAAGCAACAAAAAATCTATCTCACGTCCTTTTGTGCTAAAGATAGTATTTATTGTACTATTTTTGTTGATATTCATAATTTTCTTTATTTTCACAAAGTATTCAATTGAAACAGATAACTTAAGACCATATATAGGACATAGATATCTATTACCAATTTATCCTTTTATGATGATAATGATATCATATTTCTTTGCCAAGATTCATAAAAGACCAATTATATTCTATCTTAGCTTTATTCCTTTCATAGCAATCTTAATTATCAGCACTTTAAGTCTAATATCAATAGACAAACTTAATTCAATTAATCATAAAATTTCTTGTTCTGATAATCTAGGAATGTTCACAATGTACCATTCTTTTCAAACTAAAGGAGAGATCATTGATCCGTCCTTATGTAATAACCTTGGTCCAAAATTAAAACCACTGTGTATAACAGGATGGGCAGAAGAGTATGGATTATTGAAACATATCTTTCTACCAATAACAAAAAAAAAATATGGAGATATAGATGAAAAAGATTATGTCAAGACAATCTGTGACCAAGATTACTTAGAACCAATTAACAAAAGATTATGCAACAAAGGAATGAGCTATGGATTAGGAAAGAATATCTTTATGAATTCTCATACTGAATCAATCACCAATCAAAAAGAGATAGGTTGTAACATTCTCAACTCAATGTATAAGCCATTCTGTTTTATCGGATATGGCGAACATCTAACAACTTATAGAAAATACTTTGATATTGATAAAGCATTACAATCATGTAAAAATCTTGCTTCAGAAAATATAAAATACTGTATAATGGGGATAGGTACAAGCATATCAATGACTTTCAAGCCCAAGATAAGCGAACAAAAATGCAATAAACTAAGTTCAGAATACGTAGATTATTGTTATATTGGACTAGGTAATGGATTAATATTCCTGCATCAAGGAAATTTAATAGAAATAATGAAATCCTGTAATAAATTGGAACATGGAAATGAGAAGTGTTTGCAAGGATTATCTTTTTTTAAGGAATTATTATACAAATCCTAACATTACTTTTAATCTAAATAATAAATTTATTCTTGCACTAGTTAATCTATGAGTTGAACAAAAGCAGTTTACATTTTTAACATCACATTTATTTTTCCGGATTTTATTTCTTATTTCTTTATATTTCTTAGAATGCCATATCTTATCAAACCTATCTGTATAAATATTCCCTATCTTTACAGAAGAAGTCCAACATGGAAGAATATCACCATTACAATTAATTATACTCGAGATTAATGGGGCATGACAAGGAAATTCTTCTAATGGAATATCTTCTCCTGAATTAAATTTAATCAACTTCTTAAAAAATAATGAATCAATCTTATCAAAACGACTCTTAAAATTAGAAGAATTGAAAATATGTTTTAGCTCATTAAGTTGTTCATTTGTAAAGAATTTTTGATCTTTATTTTTCCATTCATTTATGGTCTTATTTGATAAATTAGTTGGATTAAGATAAAATGGATAGAGATACAAATTATGGATTGAATATTTATCAATTAATTTTAAAAAAGCAGGAATATCATTGTAATTGTTCTTAGTCATACAAAAACCAATATCTGTTCGTACTTTATACTTATTCAATAACTGTATTGAATTAATTGCAGAATAAAAACTATTATTTTGTCCTCTCTGTTTATTATGAGAATTAGTAGTACCATCTAATGAAATAATAACAGAATCAACTTCAATTTCTTTTAATTTCTCTGCATTGGTTTCATTAATCATACTTCCATTAGAAGATATATTTACATACAACTTCTTCTTCTTCAGATATTTTAACATTCTGAAGAAATCTTTATGCATAAATGGTTCTCCACCTGTAAGAGTTACAAATTTTAAACCAAGAGTGGATGCCTGATCAACTAATTGTCTAAATGAAGAAAAGGTCAGGTCTGTTTTATCTTTGTTTTTCCAAATATCGCAATGAAGACAATTAGAATTACATTTATTTGTAATGCTAATATGAAGAACTAAAGGAGAATTAAATACAGTTGGAAATATTAAGTTTATACTTTTTTTTAAAATACTAATATAATTCAAAATATTCATAATATACCTACATTAGTCATAATTACATCTGTTTATTCCTATAATGGGAATAATCTCAACATTAGTGCCTCTTATACAATCATCCTTTATTTCTTTATTAAGTTTATTACATATTTTCTCAGGAACATATCTACCTGAAGTATCTGGAAAGAATACTTCAAATCTATATCTAAGATTAATCCCATAATCCTGATAACAATAAGGTGCATAAAACTGATCATAATCTATCTTTTCAAAGGAAACAAGACTTACTATATTGGTAACACCCATAGAAATAAAAATGAAAATAAAAAGAATGAACAATTTATTTTTCATTCTTGAAATTAAAACTGCAATACTTAACAATGAGAATAATATTAAAGGCATAAAATAATTAATATCATGTATTTGATCAAGAGGACCACTATAAAATAGAGGGAAATTACTTAATATAAAGAATAAAATATGCAAAACAAAACTCGTTAATATAAGAGTAGAAGCTACTTTAAATTTAGATAAATTATTTTTAAGAAGATATATTAACGCAATTATAGAAAGAATATAATAAATATAATTAAACTCAGAGAAATATCCAAATTGAAAAGAATTTAAGAAATTTTCAAATAATATCTTTTTCACTTTAATTAAAGCTGAAATGAAGTAATTACTCACCTCAAAAGAAGTGTCTTCTATAAACCAACGATTGACATATCGTGTAATCCTATGACTTGTCAATTCAAAATGAATTAGAGGACTAATTCCTAATAAAAATAATATTAAAAAGAGAGAGAGATTTTTAAGATTAAACAGCCTTCTTCTTTTGATTATTAAAACAAAAAAACATGACATCACACCAATAAGAGAAACATAATTTAATGTAATAAACAAACCACTAATAAATCCAAATAACATAAAATGAGGTATTTCTCTATTGAATATTAGCTTTTGAAAGATAATAAAGATAGCTAATAGATATATCGTCGAATGAAAAACATGAGTATTTACCACAAGACTCCATCTAAGAAAAGTAACCGGTGCAAAAATAAACAGTAATAAAGATATGACTGCTGATTTATATCCAAAATTCGTATTCATGAAGTAATAAACTAAAATGAAAAAAAGTAATAGAATAGGTAAGTTTACAAATTTAAGCAAGATTCCATGATCTCCAAAAAGCAAGAAAAAAGGAATTAAGACAATTCCTTCAATGATAGATCCTTGTCGATTATCAGTTATAGAATATTCATTAAAAGAAATATCATTCCCATCAATCATCAATTTTGCTGTTGTTCCAAAGAAGATATCTCGTGTTTCAAAGATATCGGTTGAAGTTAGAATTATCAAAGTATATACTAACATCCCTAAGATTAAAATATATAAAGGTATTTGGGTGTTTTTACCTAACTTAAAGTTCATGTTAATGTATATTATCAAAACAGTTTTAATATTTTTTCAATAAATTTATGAATTAAGATGAAAATAAAAATAGCAAAAGTAAAAAAAGGAGCAATTTTACTATTTTTCATAATTCTACTCTTTTTCATGTCAGAAATAATTCTGAAATTTAGGTATGGTCCTTATAGTGTTGGAAGCGCCTATGGGGCACCCATTATTAATTTCGAAGATGAATTTTACAAATTAAATTCAAAAAGATTAAGAGACAGAGAATTCTCTTATGTTACCCAAGACAATGTATTTAGAGTACTGGTTTTAGGAGATTCAAATACATTTGGACAAGGTATCAAAGACCATAAAGATACTTATCCTAAACTATTGGAAAAAAAACTGAATAATAATAATAATAATAATAATAAAGAAGACATAACTTACGAAATCATAAATGCAGGTGTAAGAGGATTTGGAACAAAAGATGAATTAAATTACTGGAACAAAGAGGGCATTAAATATAATCCAGACCTTGTAATAATTGCTTATTTCTTTGATGATTTAGGGGGTTGGTCAAGTTTTAACGGAACCTTACCGAGCTCATTCAAAGGTAAAACTAACCTACTAAATGATAGAAGTTACCTTTATTTTTTCTTTAATTACAGGATAGTAAAAAGATTATACGAATTCTGGAATTATAAGCTCCCTACGTTTTTGAATAAAAACACAATAAATAATGATAAAAATTATTTAAGGGAATTAAGAACACATATTTCTGTTTTTAATAAACTTATTAAATCAATCAAAGATAATCAGAGTGTACCTTTAGTAATCATATTACCTGACTGGTTTTATGAACCTGATTATTCACAAGAGTATGTAAGACAAAAGTTTGAAGAATTTCAAAAACAAAAGTATATCATTAATAAAACGTTAGAAGAACAAGGAAAAGATTATTTAAAAATTGAAAATATCAACAGGTTAAGAAAAAAGATGAACTTAATTGTAAACAAAGACGATCCTCATCCAAATGAGAAAGCACATGAGATAATAGCTGATGAGATCTATAGTTATTTGATTAAATCTGAATTATTAAACAAGCGAAAATGAGAATAGCGATAATAGGAGGAGGAATAGGAGGATTATATAGCGGCTATTTTCTATCAAAAAAAGGTTTCAAAGTAACTATATTTGAGAAAGATAAGGAATTAGGTGGTCTTTTAGGAAGTTACAAGATAGGAAAAACACATCTCGAAAAATATTACCATCATTTCTTTAATACTGACAATAAACTGATTGAACTAATCAAAGAACTTGGACTAACTGATAAAATCATAAAAAAAAGAACAGATGTTGGTTTTGCATATAAAAATAGACTAATTAAATGTTCAACACCTTTAGACCTGATGAAATTCAATTGTTTAGGTTTAATTGACAGACTCCGTTTGGGATTAAGTGTATTAAGATTAAAATACATGAAAAATGGATCCAAAATAGATAAAATATCAGCAAAAGAATGGCTGACAAAGAATGCAGGTTATAGAAGTTATAAAGCAATATGGGAACCTCTACTAAAAATAAAATTTGGAGATGATTACCAAAACATATCCGCTGCTTGGGTTTGGGGAAGAATAAGCACAAGACTAAATTCCAGAAAAAGAATAAAAGAGGAACTGTTTTATCTAAAAGGGGGATTTAAGACACTAGTTGACAAATTATCTAAAAGGATAAAGGATAATAAAGGCAATATAATTAATGAAAAAGTAAACTCGATAGAAAAAGACAAAAAAAAATTTATTATTAATAACAATCATAAATTTGACAAGATAGTCTTAACGGTTCCTTCTAAACAGATTACAAATATGTACAAATGGCCAAATGATTTTATTGAAAGTCTTAACAAAATTAAATACAAATCTGTTGTTTGTATGACTCTTGAGTTAAAAGAACCATTAAGTGATATATACTGGACAAATGTACTTGATGATAATAATCCATTATCTATAATTATTGAACATACAAATATGATCAACAAAAAAAGTTATGGTTCAAATATAGTATACTTAGCAAATTATATTTCACAAGATAGTTCTTTAATGAAGATGAAAAATTATGATTTATTAAAACATTATTGTAAAGGTCTTAGAAATATCTATCCGAAATTCAGTGAAAACATAATAAAGAATTACTATGTTACAAAAAATAATTTTGGTACTCCTATATATGATAAGAATTATTTTGAAAAGATTTTACCTTTAAACACACCCATAAAAGGAATTTATGTTGTAAATACATCACAAATATTTCCTTTTGATAGAAGTATAAATTTTTCAATAAAAATGGCAAAAAAATATTCTTCAACAATAGTTAAATATATAGAAAAAGATAACTTAGAAATAAATAAAGAATGAAAGTTGTATTATTAAATCCACCAACTGCACTTGATAAAAAAACATTTATTCAGACAGGAGACCACCCCCCACTTGGATTGATGAACATTGCTTCTGTAATAAAAAAAGAAAGACATTCAGTTGAAATAATAGATTCTTCTGTTGAAAGGCACGATATAACTGATTCTGTAAAAGCAATCATGAGAAAAAAGCCAGATATAATAGGTCTTACATCAATGACATCTAATTATCATATTGTCAAAAGTATTGCTTCTGAATTAAAGAAGGTATCTAACATACCTTTAATTCTTGGTGGACTCCATGCAACTACAATGACAGGATCTTGTCTTGATTCAGGATTATTTGATTTTGTTATTTCAGGTGAAGGAGAACTAAGTTTCACAAAACTTGCTGATGCAATAGATAAGAATAAATCAAAAGATATTCCAGGAGTCAATTATTTGATTAAAGGTAAAAAGAAAATAAATCCGTCTAAATTCATAGAAAATATAACAGAATTTCCGATAAAAGACTGGTCATTGGTTGATATTAAGAAATACAGACCTTCAAATGCAAGCTACATGAAAAAGCCAGCAATTTCAACAATGATAAGCAGGGGTTGTAAAAATGGATGTACTTTCTGCGCTTCAAAGTCCATATTTGGATTAAAATTTAGAGCGCATTCTGAAGAACAGATAAGGGAAGAACTTGGGATACTCAAAGAAAAAGGAATAAAAGATATAAATTTCTGGGACATAAATTTTGCATCAGATAGAGAACATACAATTAAAGTGAGTAAAATTATAGCTGAATTTGGATTCTCATGGAACATAACAACACGATGTGATTCAGTGGATTATGAATTACTAAGAATAATGGCTAAAAATGGATGTTATAGTATTGGATACGGTATAGAAGCAGGCACACAGGATACTTTAGACAAAATAAACAAGAATTATTCAATAGACCTTATCAAAAAAACAATAAGAGATACTAAAAAAACAGGAATTCGTACCAAGTGTTATTTCTCATTGGGTTATCCATGGCAAGACAAAGAAGATATTAGAAAGACAATTGAGTTTGCTAAAGAATTAAATCCTCACATGGTAACTTTTTCAATTATAACACCTTACCCGGGAAGTGACCTTTTTGATGATGTCAAAAGTAAATTAATTAGTTCAGATTTTATTGATATGACTCATAGATCTGCAAAGTATAATGTTTCCAAACACTTTAGTACAGATGAATTGATTAGTATGATGAACAAAGCTTACACAGAATTCTATGTAAGACCAAAACATATCATTCAATCTATATCAAGCATCCGTACATTTACAGATATCAAAAGAATGATTCAAAGCATAGATTTCATTTTAGGCGGGTAAACAAATGTCAAATAAAGTTCTAATTACAGGTGCAACAGGATATATAGGAAGTAAACTAGTAAGAAAACTAGTGGATAAAGGATATCATGTTAGAGCAATGACTATTGAGAATGATCCATTGATTACTAATTTAGATGGTATCAATTGTGAAAAGATAATTGGAGACATCACTAAGCCCGAAACACTCAATAAAGCTGTTAAAGAAATCAAGACCGTATTTCACCTAGCAGCCGTACTTGTAGCTAACGATAAAAAACTATTTCATAAGATTAATTTTGAAGGTACAAAAAATATAATTGATGCTTCTGTTAATGCACAAGTAGAACATTTTATTCTTATCTCAGCAGCAGCAGCAGCATACAAGGAAAGAACATCTTATGGTGAAAGTAAGCTAAATACAGAAGCACTAGCAAAAAGAAAGGACAAGACTCATTTCACAATAATTAGACCCACTTTACTATACGGATCAGGTGGAAGTCAAGAATTAAAGATCTATATAGAAAAGATAAGAAAGTTCCCATTGATTATTCCTACAATTGGTTTACTCAAATCAAGAAAAAGACCAGTATTAGTTGATGATATAGTCTTAGGATTAACTAAGTTAGTTAATAACAAGAAAACATTTGGAAAAATATATAATTTTGGAGGAGGAACAAGTTTAACTATGTGGGATTACACAAAACTAATCAAAAAAACTTTCAATATAAATAAACCAATGATTCCAATTCCTGTTTTCATATGCAATTTCATTGCTTTCTTTTCAGAAAAAATATTAAGAGAGCCAATAATAAAAAAGGATTTCATTCTTGGAGCAACAATGGATGCAGACTTTGATCAACAATCAGCAAGAGAAGATATTAGATACAACCCAATTGATGTGTATAACGGTTACAAAAAAGGATTTAGAAAAAAAGAAGATTTATTCTAACATATATTTGAGAATTTATTTTGCTTTAAGAAACTTAAGTAAAATAAAAAGGTTCTTGACATCCTGCACAAATCTTTTAGGATGAATCAATTTATTTAAGATATACTTTGGTCTCAAATAAAATTGTTTATATGCTTTTTTTTGAAAATAAATTAATTGTTTATTAGACAACAAATTAGTTTTTATAACTGGATCACCGTATGAACTAAACTTCTTCCATTCAAGTGTTGTCATCTCAAGACCCTGTTTGTTTTTTGCCATATCCCACATTTTTGTACCAGGTAATGGAATAGCAACACTAAATTGAGCATAATCTAAAGGTAATCTCTTTGCAAATTTTATTGTTTTATTTACAGTTATCTTATCATCAAAAGGAAGACCAATCATAAATACACCAATAATGGTAAATCCCATTTTATTAGCTAAATTAACTGATTTTTCAACTTGTTCAGTTGTAATCTGCTTTTTTGTAATTTTTAGAATCTCATTATCCCCAGATTCTATACCAAAATAGATAGAAGTACATCCTGATTTTTTCATGAGCTTAAGAATACTTTTATCTACTTTATCAACTCTTGAACAACAAGTCCATTTTATTTTGAGTCTTTTTCTGATAATCTCATTGCATAATTTTTCAAGTCTTTTTCTATTAAGTGTTAATCCTGCATCAAAAAACATAAAATTAGATATTCCGTATTTACACAAAAGCATTTCTATCTCAGAAATAACATTCTTATAATTTCTATATCTTGCAATTTTTCCATTAATCACATTATTAGAACAAAATATACAATCATATGAGCACCCTCTTGATTCCAAAATACTTACTGTATGATTGGAATTAAATACTCCATATTTCTTAAAATCTTTTTTTGATTTATATAACTGAGGATAGAATGGAAATGGTTGTTTATCTAAATCAAGAATCATCTCATTGCTAGTATTACTTATAACCTTACCATCCTTTTTGTAAAATATTCCTTTTATTTTCTTTAATGAAACTTTATTCAACATTTCAACAACTGTTCGCTCACCCTCTCCCACCATTACATAATCTATGTTCTTATTTTTTATAATATCAAAAGGCATTGCGGAAGGATGATATCCTCCTAAAATTACTTTAGTTTTCGGAGAAATTAATTTAGATATTTTTGCAAGATTAAGTGATTCATCAACAGATGCAGTCATGCATGAAATTCCAATAAAATCAGGTTTCTCTTTTTTTAGTATCATTTTAAACTCATCTAATGGATTATTTAATGAGTCCATATCTACTATCTTTACTTCATGAGAATGTTTTCTAATCATACTTTCCATAAGGGATAATCCAAAAGGAATTAGTTTATATCCCATAGAATCAAGATTAATATTTTTGTATGAGTGTTTATAGCCAGGTAGTATGAATATAATCTTTGACATTTTTAGATAGAATGATTATTTTTTAATAAATTCAGCTATTACTTCAAAACTGTCACGATATATATTACAATTACCAAATGATTTAAGGAAAGAGATTAAATCATTAAAGTTATACATAAGAGAATGAGATGATTCATTTAAACCATCATAATCTCCTAATAATTTCTCAAGACCAAGTTTATATCTTAAATCAACTAAAAAGAAATATAAATTTTTTTGCTTGTATGAATCACAAAATATTACTTTCTTATTTGCATATTTCAAACATTTATTCATTAACTCTTTTCTGTCTTTAAGATTTAAATGATGGAGTACTCTGCTTACAATTATAATATCATATTTCGGATTACCATCATATTCAAGAATATCTTTCAATTTTACATTTATACTTTTCTTCATGGCATGTTTAATAAAAATATCATTAGTATCCCATCCTTCATAGGTACAGCTAGAATGAATGTTATCTGATAAGTCACCTAATCCACATCCAAGGTCAAGTATAGAATTGTTTTTTTCACAACACTCTGATATTATTGAATATTTTCTCTTATAAGGTCTAAGATGCAGATAAAAACCAATTATTGAAAATAGTTTATATAAAAATGCATTTGAATAAATAAGAGATTTTCTCATTGATATAATTAATGAAAACAAATTTATAAATATAGCGATTGAATGTTTTTAAAGATTAATGAGATCATATAATATTTCACTTGAATCACATAAAGTATATATATCTGAATTCAAGAATTTAGATTCTAAATGAAGTTATCAGTTCCTATAAAAAAAATTAAACGTAGAATAAAAAGGATAGTATTGCTATTGATAATTATTTATATATCTTTTATCATTATAGGAGGAATAATTGACCGTGTAATTAAACATAATGTGCTTCAAGATAATTGCGGGTTTAATTTCAAGACAGATGAATCAAACAAATATATATTTAACAAATGTATTGATTGTAATATCATCTTCTTAAGTTTAGATGGATTCAGACCAGATCATTTAAGCACTCTTGGATACTTTAGAGATACATCACCTAACATTGATGAACTCTCCAAAAAAGGTATTGTATTCAGTAACACATATTCACAGGCATATTGGACTCTTCCAAGCCACACAACCATGTTTTCATCACTATACCCATCTGTTCATCAAAGAGTATCCAGCTTAATGTATAAAAAAGAACCACTTACTCTTATAAAAATATTAAAAGACAATGGTTATTTGACACTTGGTTTTGGAAGTGCAGGATTTCTAGGAAAAAAATCGTTTGGAACAGGATTTGATAATTATATGGATGATTATTTGGTACAAAATGAAGAAGACAAGATAGTTGTTCCTCTTTCAGACAAGTATAAATATATTAATGATACAATAGTTTCAAACAAAGACAAGAAATTCTTCATGTTCATTCATTCTAATGATGCATGGACACAGCAAGCTTACAACATTGAAAAATTTGATAAAGATAATAAATATTCAATAGTACATAACCCTTTTATTTGGCCAGACCCAGAAGATAAGGTTGCAGTTCAACATTATATAGCACATTATGATAATGGAATATTTCTAGCTGACAAAATAATTGGTAACCTTATTTCTCTATTAAAAGAACAAGATATAAGTAATAAAACAATGATTGTAATTACATCAGATCACGGACATGAATTCTACGAACATGGTTCAAAAAGTTTTGGTCATGACTCACAGTCATTGAATGAAGAAAGCATACGTGTCTTATTTATATTATATAACCCAAAAAGCAATGAAAAGGGTTTATTAATTGATAAACCCGTTGGTCTTATTGATGTTCTTCCAACCGTTCTTGAATTAATTGATATACCTATAACAGAATTTATACAAGGAAGTAGCACAGTTCCTTTAATAAAAAACGAAGATTCATTCCGTAAATATGTATTTAGTGAGATACATGATGTCTCCACTAGAGAAGTTGTAAGAAATACAATAATTGCAGATCGTTGGAAACTCGTTGTTAATTATGATAGTAAAAAAGATAATCTTTACAATCTAAGAGATGATCCATGTGCATATAATAATGTCATAGACAAGGAAAATAGAATCAAGACATTATTAAAAAATAAAATTATACAAATTGATGATTACAACAAGAATATTTCTAAAAAGCTTTATTCAAAATATATGTTAAATGACAATGATTATTTTTATTATAACGAAATAATAGATGGTTTTGAAATAATAGACGTGTCTTACAATCCTTCTTATTATGAAATAGATGAGGTTCCAATTGTAGAAGATTATGTAACCATAACAGGGAAATATAAAAAAAATCAAGAAAAGAATGAAAAAATAAAATTGAGATTAAGTATAATAAAAAACATAAATTATGACAAGTTTAGTAAAACAGTTGCATATGAAAAGACAATGATTAATTCAGTATATGATAGGACAAGAATAGGTTATCCAGGGATTATTTCTAAAGAAATTATCTGTTCTGAAGAATTTCTGCCTTTGTTTGATAAAGAGGAGACAAAGAATATTATCTCTGAAAATATGTTATATTATGTCAATCAAAGAGAAATAATAGGTGGTTGTTCATGGGATACAATAAGTTCACGAACTATAAAATCATATGTCTATTCTAAGAATAAAGATATTATGTTTATTATTGAGCTTTTTCAGCATTATGATCAAACAGAACAACAACTAGATGATATTGATAAAAACCTTAAAGAAATTAGCTTATCAGTTTTATCTAATATGTTAGAATCTGTTTAAAGATTATTTACTTGTAAAGAATCTTAGATTATAATCTGATTTTCTAATACTACCTAATATTTTAATTAATTAAAAATTGTGTAATACATGACCTTCACATCTATTTTCAATTTTGCCAGGAAGTAATATACCAGAAGTACAATTCTTAGTAAGTTCAAGGTCAATAGTGTAAGCATTACATAATGTCTGAAAACCTATGAAGAGTAGATTTGACTGTATTTCTGAAGCATTAAACTCTTTACTAAAAGAACTTTTAAGAAAGAGATGAAGTATTTCTTTAAGTAAAAACAATGATTTGATGTTAAGTGAAGTCATTAAACTAAGATAAAAATCACTTTTCTTAAGTTTCTTACTCTTTAATAAACAGTCTATCTTTGAATCAAGTTTGTTAAGGTTAAAAAGATGTTTTAACGTAATGTAATTCTTATCTTTTCTATACAGAAAATAAATAAGATCATGAAAGCATTTTCTTTTGTTTATTAATTTATAATAAATGTAAATCAGCTTCTGGAAGGAAATAATATCTTTTTTTGAAATTTTATTCTTTGTTTGGTTAGCTACTAGATCAACCAGCTCAAATAAAGTATAAGATTTCTCATAATTGAATCCTTTTCGACCTAAGTAAGTATAATGTCTAAAAAATATACCTTTTATGAAATTATGATTAACTGCATAATCTAAAAGTGAATTGATAGATTTATCATTAATGCCTCTTAGAACTGTAACTTCTAATGTTGTTGGTATTTTTAATCTTTCAAGATTGTGAAGAGTCTTTAATTTTTCTTTCAGTAGACTAATACCTCTTATTTTATTGTAATCTTTATCATCAAAACTATCAAATGATAACCTTACTTCTTTTAATCCACATTCTTTTAGTTTTTTGCAATAGCTAAGATCCTGTAGTTTAATTCCATTTGTAAAGAGCGCAGGAAAGTTCTGGCTTTTGATTATTGTCTTGATAATCTGAGGAAGATCCTCTCTTACAGTTGGTTCACCTCCAAAAAGAAATATCCTTGATTTTTTAAGTCCACTAATAGCTTTTTTTATCTCATCAATTGATGGATCTTTATATTTTATATTGTTTGAATCAGTATAACAAATTGAACAATTAAGGTTACATCTATATGTTAACATCAATATGAAATCTTCCTGTTTGCTTGAGGAAATAAATCTTCCGTTAGAAGAATTAACAGAAAAGTATGCATTACTCAATTGATTATACGAAGATATATCTTTTGCAAGGAGAACTTTAAACATACCATGTTTTAAGCATTCTTTAATCATGTATACATTATCTTTATCCTCAATAATATCTGCACTTATTTTCCTTAGACATTCAGGACATGTACTGGTTGTCTTCCTTATTATTTTCATTTAATCTATTTAGAAGAATATTATTTATAAATATAGCGACTTAATAACTATTAATAAATATCTTATATAAGACAAAAATAATATGGCAGACATAGTCATTATACAACCAGATACATATTTTCATGATAAATTAAGAACTAAACCAATTCTTCCTTTAGGTCCGCTTACGGCAAATTGTTACACTGCAAAAGAATACAGTATAAAATTAATAGATATGCGACTAAACAAAAATTGGATTTTAGAGTTAAAACGTGAACTGAAAAGAAGACCGTTTTGTGTCGCTTTTGGTGTAATTACAGGCAGACAAATTCTTAGTTCTCTAAAAGCTTCGAAGATAGCTAAAGAGTATAATATTCCTGTTGTATGGGGAGGACATCACCCAACACTGCTACCAAGACAAACAATAGAGAACCATTATATTGACTATGTGATAAAAGGAGAAGGAGAAATTACATTCTATGAATTAATTCAAGCATTAGAAAGAAATAAACCACTTAATAAAATTAAAGGGCTATTGTATAAAAAAAAGAATAAGATTCACATGAATAAGGAACGAGAATTTCTTAACTTAGATTTATTGCCAGAATTACCTTATCACATTGTAAATATCAAAGATTATCTGTTCAATTCAAACGGATTGAAAACCTTACCAATTGAAACATCGAGGGGGTGTAAGAATAAGTGTTCTTTCTGTCATAATGTACCATATAATAAATCAACATGGAGAGGAATCTCATCTGAAAAATTTATAGAAAAGCTCAATTTCATAAGATCAAATTTTAAAGAAGTAAAATGTATTGAAATTCTTGATGATCATTTCAATATATGTAATAAAAGATCTCAAGAATGTCTTAAAAAAATTAAAACTGATAAATTTGACTTTAGGTTTTACATACCAGGTATAAGAATAAATGATCTTGCCGAATTAAACAATAATCAATTAAAAATGTTGGAAGAACATTGTAATGATGTAATCATTGGTTTAGAATCAGGATCTCAAAGGATTCAAGATTTAATGGAAAAAGATATACAGATTAATAAAGTAATTGAAATCAACAAAAAAATGAATTCTTTTGATATATGCTTAAAATATAATCTAATGAGTGGATTTCCAACAGAAACTAGATATGACACAAAAAGCACGATAAATATTGCAAGACGACTAATAAAAGACAATAAAAAAAGTGAGATAGGTCCTATGAATGCTTATAGGCCTATTTATGGCACAAAAATGTATACCTTTGCTTTGAAACATGGCCTAAAAGAACCAGTCAAATTAGAAAGTTGGGTTAAACATGGAAATTGGGGCATGGAAAATTTTGATAATATGCCTTGGCTTAATAAAAAAAGAAAAGAGGAACTAAAAGCGCTGCTTGTAGTAAGTTCACTTTTAGCACCTCAATCTCATACAATTAATGAAAGTTTAAACAAAAACAAATTATACAATTATACGCGTAAAATATATATGAATATATTAGAAGCAAGAATGAAATCATATTTCTTTAAATTCATGCCTGAAAAAGCAATTTATCAATTTATAAGAAGATTTATTGAAAAAACAAGTTGTTATAAATAAAATATTTAGGAAAATATCATATGAAGAATATAAATCTTAAGAAATCAAAAGGTTCTTTTTTAATAGTGCTCATTATCAGCGCTTTTATTGTTTTCTTCATGACTTCATTAAAGCTTTTCAATCTTGAGAAAAAAATTCAATCGATTAGTCATCTAGTCAATATTGATTTTTTAGGAATGCTCATTCCGATATTACTAAATATACAATTATTAATCATTTTCATAACAATTATTTTTACAATTTATAGTTTTAGAAAAATAATCATTAAGGAAATCAAAACAAAATATATATTTTACTTATTTCTATTATTCATAATCATTATTGGATTTTACATAAGAGACCATATTCATATTTATTTTCAGATGAGAATGGATATATTTGAATACATCGTCCAGGGAGCAGAAATATTTATTGATAATAAGTACACATATATCAATGATCCACCAGGATTTGCAAATATTCTTTCATTAGTTCATGAAATAATAGGTCTCAAGCCATACAATATGTTAATAACAAATATCTTTTTTGGAACAATGTCAATACTTGTAATGTTTATAGTAGTCCGGTTATTCTTTGGACTTATTCCTGGATTGTTTGCAAGTATGCTCTTATCTTTTTCACCATTACATATAATGGCAAGTGCTAATGGTTATCCTATGGCAACAAGTGTTTTTTTAATTCTTATTTGTTTCATTTTTCTCAAGATAATTAATATAAATAAAAATATAATATATTTCATTGCACTTAGCTCTGGATTAAGTTATGCAGCACTTATTTATCATGTTGAAATAATTATAATAATTCCAATTATATTGTATCTTTATTTATCCCGAAAAAGAATAAGTAATTTTCATCTTAAAATAGGATTATTCATTTTATCATATTTCATATTGATTCTTCCATTTTTCCTTATCCAACATTCAACACCAGAAGAAAACTCAGATTCAATGGGAGATAGTGATGGATCACTTCCTTGTCTTTGGAATAAACAACGTTGTGGTACTTTTTTTAATGTGCATAATCTTTTCAGAACTAAGATAGATAAGATTGAAGAGAGAAGGGTTACTTTAAACAACATGACTGGTAATCTCCCAAGCTATCTTTCCTTCCTTTTCTTAGGTCATGGTTCAAGAGCACGCCTTGGACAATCATATAATTCTTATCTTGATGAATTCCAACCAATTTCAACCAGAATAATATATATTATTCTAAGTATAATATTCTTTATTCCTTTAATATTCAGTAAACTCAATAAAGACCATGTTCTATTTATTGTCACTTTATATTTATTTATCCTCGAATTTAGTTTGTTGCATAATCCAATATATTTATACGCAACATACATGCTTGTCCTAGGAATCATACCAATAACTGCACTTGGTTTTAACTTCTTATTTGATTTTATTAGCCAAAGGATTGGAAAAAAATACCGAATCATAATTTTATTGGTTCTTTTTTTAATACCAATTATTCCGTTCTTAATTGAACCAGACATAGACTTATCTCCATTAAGTTATACTAAATTTACTATGTCCAATTCACATGAATATTTTTGGAATCTGAAGAAATGCGGAACTCCTTTTGATCATTTGAGAGAGATATGTAAAAAAGTGCCTAATATTTTACATACGAAATCAATATCAGAAAAAATTATATCAATAACAACACGTTAAGAACTAACAAAACTAAAAATGAGCATCATTACTATAATATTATTTTTCATATATACATGGGGATTAGGTTTTACCATAACAAAATTTATGATTAATAGTAAATATTTTTTTGAGAGAAACCTGATAAGAATTGGTCTTGGCCTAGGATTTTTTATTGTTATTAGCGTTACTCTTAACTTATTAAATATTCCACTTGATTGGAGAATATTTTTACTATTAAGTTCAATTATACCTTTATTTGTTTTATTAAGAAATATTAAAATAAATAAGTTAAATAAATTCAATGTTAATCTAAAAAAAATAAAGATTAGCGAACTTATTGTATTATTAATATTCATTATAAGTTTATACATGTATTCAGGAGGTGCTTTCAAATATCCATACTTAGAAAATAACGATTCATGGGATATGGCCTTCTCCTCAAAATATATTGCAATAGAGAAAATTGCTTACGAACCAGATAATTATGATTTCACTTATCTTGAACCTTATCCCCCAGGATACAGTATCTTAATGGGGATTTTACATCAAACATCTTCATCAATATCATGGACGCTAAAGTTCTTCAACGGACTAATAATTTCATTAGGACTTGTCTTTTTCTATTTATTTGCAAAAAGATTCACAGGAAACAATAAAGGTGCTTTATTTTCAATGTTTGTACTAGCTGCTATTCCAAGTTACTTTACACATAATATATGGGCAACAACTTTAGGAGTCATGCTTTTTTTCCCACTAATGTATTGCTTAGAAATGATAGATAAAGATAAGAAATGGGTGATTCCAGGAGCAATAACCTGGGCAGCTATGTTATTAGTACAACCATCACTACCAATTAAATTCATAATATTAATTGGAATATATATAATCATTAAATCTATTATAAAAAAGGAAATATTGAAATATCATGTTGTTTCTATATTATGTGGATTTATTCTATCTTTGACATGGTGGTTTAATCAGACACATATATTATTTCTTATGAGAATACAGAAGTACATTGTCAATAACGATACAACAATAAACCTATTTGGAAGTTTGAAGAATTTGAGTGTAAACGAGTTTAGTATTTGGATGCCTTATAGATTAAAAGATTTCTTGATAGCAAAGGTAAATGGAGGACTAACTGATTTTTTATTTAAAGGTTCTTTAGTAGATGAATATCTTGGTGGTACTGTAATTCATATAGGATTAGGACTGTTTGTAAGTTTAATAGTTGTCCTTTCTTTATTTGTAATAATCAGGAGACATAAGAATATATTAAATCAAGAGCAGCAATGGATTCAAATAACAGTGTTATGGTTTATATTTGGTTTAATGGGTGTGAATGGAATCCCATACATTATACCGATTAATTTTGTTGCGTTTAGATTTTGGATAGTATTTGCAATTTCTGTAGCTTTATTATGTCCATTAGGTTTAATTGTTTCAAACAGACTTGCAAAAGTTTTACATGTTTCCAAAAAAATTATGATTCTAATTATAATCTTGGGTATTGTTCTTACGTCAGGTTATCAGAAATTTTCACTGAACACTTCTTCTAATTGGCCATACGCAGATGCATGGTCATCTAGAGAAGAAGCTAAGGGAAATTTATGGTTAAAGACACTCCCTACAAATACAAAGGTTTTCCCTTATCTTACTAATCATCATTATTTCAATGATAGATTTGTTATTGGATTGGATAAATATAGCTGTGCATGGTGTGATAATATTGTAGAATTTAGAAAAGATATAATAAATAAAAACTTAGATGAATTATATAATTTTCTTAAATCTGAAAATTATGAATATATTATTATTTCTGAGATGTCATACAAAATTATAGATGATCAAATTAGTAAAGAAGAATCAAAAGAAACAATTGATAGGATTCTTAAAGAGATTAGAGAATCAAGCAAATTTAGCAAGTCATACAAAACAAAAGATGTTGAGATATTCAGGGTTAATTAACACAGAAGATGAAGATAAGTAATCTTCATCTGGAGTTTAATTCTGGGATTCTCTTAACATATTTGCTTCGGCAAGTGAAAGACTAGTACCATAGTCAGTAGATATTTCCCCACCATTACAGAATCTTACTTTATCAAAATCATAATTATTATGATCACATATTGTCGTGAGCAAAACAATCAAAGATTTATTTGAAATCTTTGAACCAGTAAATCTTTCTTTGTTTAAAAATATTAGAAAGAAATCCTTAATCATTTTCAATGAATGTTTATTTATTAAAGAAAGAAATAATCTTAATAAAGCATAATACTTCTGAATAAAATTCTTTGATGTATGATGTATCTCAAATTCTCTTAAAATTTTCTCTACATTATTTAAACTAACCATATCTTTAAATGACCTATAAGATATATCTCCTTTGTTTTTCGTCCTGTGTACAAAAAAATAATACTTATACAAACATTTTTGTTTCTTAAAAAGTGAGCTTAATACTATAAACAATTTCTGAAAAACTATTATCTCTCTTTTTGTTATTCTATTATTAGTTGATTTTACAAACAAATCAACAATATCATCTAAACTAAGATATTTACTATTCTTAAAATAAGACTTACCTTTCCCTAACTGAGAATAAGTTCCTAAACTTATTCCTTTTATAAAATCATGATTCACTGCATATTCAAATATCTGTTCCATAACATCTGATTTATTTTGGACAATTATTGATTCTAAAAAAGTTGGAATTTTAAGCTTTCTCAGATTGTTTAACACTTGAATTTTTATTTGCAGTAAATCTTTCCCTCTTGTACCAAGATAATTAGACTTCTCAAAACCATCAAATTGTAAATGTACTGTATCAAGTCCTGCAAGCTTTAATTTTTTAAGAAGGGTAAAATCATTCAATTTAATTCCATTAGTGTACAAAACAGGAATATTTCCAGAACGTCGAATTATTTTAATAATATCAACCAAATCAGGTCGTAAAGTTGGCTCTCCACCCCATAAACCAATCTTTGTCTGCTTAAGTTTTCTTACAATCACTTTTATCTCTTTAAGAGATGGTTCTTTATAAGAATTATTTTTGTTTATTTTATGAGGGTCTAAAAAACAAATAGGACAATCTAAATTACATTTCATTGTCAGAACTAAATTATAATATTTTGGTTGATTTGTTAATTTTTTATTGTTGAGATTAAAATAAAGTCTGTCAAGTCCAGTATAATCTTTAGCCTGATTTGATATTAAAGACTTAAAATGACCATGAATTTTACATTCTTTCTTCATATAAATTGAATTTCCTTGTCTTAGAATTTTGGCTTTTATCTTATTAAGACATTTAGGACAAACAGAATACGTTTCTCTTACAAATTCTTCTGAATTTTCTATTTTCATGGAAATTTCACTTAAATTTTTTAAAAATCAATACAATTACTTAATTTAGTAAAGATAAAAGGGATAAATGATAAAATATTTTTAAAGTTTAATGTTTCACAATGATTAGTTTTTTAGAAAGTTTCGTAGTTGAATGGTCATACATTAGTTTATTTACTATAGTATTTTTTTCACTTTATCTTTTATATCTCAAAAAAGATATAGTCTTTAATAAAATAAAGAAACATAAGTTCATTTTTGTTATATTATTTGTACTGTTTATTTTAGGGAGTACCTTAAGGATAGACAATGTTTCAAATTTTCTTTTTATAGAAGGAGTGTACTATACTGAACAAGCACAGAATATAGCACTATCTGGATCTTTAAATACAAATGATGATACTCCTTCTTTTCCTGCTATTATCTCAGTATTTATGAGAATATTTCAGAATAAAGAAGAATTAATTGAACAAAGTAAATGTGACAAAACAGAAAATTACTGTAAATTTGGGTTTAGTTCAGCAAACGCTAACGCAATATTTGGATCATTGTCAATAATCCTTATATTTATACTGGCACAATTATTGTTCAAAAATGAAAAAGTCTCATTATTGTCTTCTCTATTACTCACATTTAATCCACTTCATTTAGAATATAGTGTTAAAGGATATCCTCCTCTTGTTACATCTGTTTTTTTCACACTATTATTTTTAATAATTTTAATCGAAGCAGTTAAAATAAATTCATTAATACCTTATATTGTTCTAGGTTTAGGGGTTGGTTTCATTTCTCAAATTTATTTTATTGAAATAGTAATTATAATTCCTGCAATTGCTTATATAATCCTAAACAAAGGACTAAATAAAAAGGTAATTACTAGAGGAATTATTCTTTTATTAATAGCAATTATTTCAATATCTCCATTTATAGTACTAGAAAATCTCAAATTTAAACCAGATTTATCTTCTAAAAGTTTATTAGATAAAGGATTATGTATATGGGCACCCGTTCATTGTAAATATACAAATGATAAGCGAGAGAGTTTCATCAACCATATAGATAACATATTCTTAAGCTATAGTGGATTTATGTTTATGGGAATCGGTTCCAAAAATAGTTATGGAACATTGATAATATACGATGGATGGAACTTTAATAAGAATAATGTCAACAGAGTGAATGATAGAATCAATATAATTCATATTATAACAACAATACTGATTATAATTGGATTAATATACATTAAAAATAATATTAATTTTAAGAAATGGTTATTTCTCTTTTTAACATCTCTCGTGTTCATCATTCCTTACATCCCTAATCCTCAACATCTTAATAGATATTTCATGATGCATACAATTGTTTTGATGATTCCATTGGTATGTCTTGGAATAATTAAGCTTAGAAATATATTAAATTTAAAAATAGGTAAAAAATCAGGATTAATTATCTATATTTTAATCATAATCTTACTTATATCTCCTTTTTTATCAGAAAATATGATTGTCAATCTAAATATGACTAAAGGAGATAACCTTAAGAAAAATTGGGAGTTAACAAATAATATAGTTTTACAAGGAGATGCTACAAAATGCAACTTAATTCCTTTTAAGAGGTTAGGATACGAATGTACTCAATGGATTAATGTAAATAATGTTGTGAAAAATGAATCAAACTGTAATACAGTCAAAGATAATTATTTTGAAGAGATGTGTTTTAAAAGAAAAGAATACTATTTAGAATTAAGAGAAAAAATTGAAGATGAACAAAATGAAGACAAGAGTTCATTAAACAATTCTTTATCTTGTTATGATCAAAATTTATTAAATGGTTATTGTAATTCAAAGAAAATACCTTCTGAAAGAGATATAATCAATAATGAAAATATTCTTTCAAAAGAAATTAACTATAAAGATCAAAAGTTTAAATTTAATTGTTATTATTTTCCAGATATGCCAAGACTAAAATCAATACAAAATTTATGTTACATTTCAAAATTGTTAACAAATAAAAAATAATAAATTCAAAAAATGGTTATATTTTTAGAATATCTAATTCCAAAGTGGATACTCATTCAAGTATTTGTTATTATTTTCTTTTTATTTTATCTTCTTTTTAAATTTAGAAAAACAATAAGAAAAGAAATTAAAAACCATAAGATAATCTATGTATTATTAATAATAATTTTCTTAACAGGATTTACAATCAGATTAATCTCAATTGTACACTGGCAGTATATTCAAGCAGATAATGAGATTTATATTGTAACAAGCGCTTTGATCTCTGATGAAGGTCGGTTTATATTTGAAAGTGATACTCCTACCTTTCCTTCTTTGGTTTCGCTTATAATAAATATTCTCGACTATAATCCTTCATCAGGAGCAATCATAAATTTATTCTTTGGAAGTTTAAGTATAATTTTAATCTATGTTTTCACAAATTTATTGTTCAAAAATAGAACAATCTCAATAATATCTTCAATTTTGCTTTGTTTTTCCAATTTGCATTTCGATGCAAGCGTAAATGGCGGTCCTTTTGGAGTGTCAATTTTCTTTATACTAGTTTCATTGATTATATTAAAAATAACAATAACTAAAAAAAAGAATTTCTTTATTCCTCTGGCATTTGCAGTAGGTTTAGCAGCACAAACGTATTATGTAGAATTTATACTGATAATTCCAATTATAATATATTTAATAATAAATAAAATAAACACAAAGTATATTGTTATATTCACAATAGCAGTTTTATTCTCGATTTTGCCGTTTTCTATTGAACAATATCATGCAACTCCAAATAGTATAGTTGCCCCAGATGGATTTGAAGAGACTAAATCAATAAGCATTACTAAACTTTCTTGTTTTTGGAATAAACTTAACTGCAATTATTTCTCAGGTTACATGCCACGATATAATGAATATTTCAATAACACTCTTTTATCAGGAAAGGAACTATCTGGTCCCAGATCATATTTCTTATACCTCTTCATGGGAAAAGGGAGAAAATATCAAGATAGAGAATATTATCTAAAAGACGGAAAAATAAGAACAAATCCTTTGGTTGTACTCTGGAACAATCCAGAAAAAAATAATAGGATTTATGTTTTGTATTTTTTGTTTATGTTGTACGGAATTTATTGTTTCAGAAAAAGTCTAAATGACTTAATTCTTTTACTATCTGTTTTCTTTTCGTTTTTCCTAATTTATAGTAGATATTCATGGCTTGTATTCATCTATATGTCAGAAATAGAGTCTGTAATTATTATCCCACTTGTTGCATATGGAATATATAATTTAATTAGAAAATTAAAAGGAAAAATAAGATTAGTTCTATCCATTTTAATCATTATTTTGATGGTTTCTCCGTTTTTCACAGAAACAAAAATAGAAAGCTACAATGATTATAGTTTATTTAACAAAAACAACAGGAAAGATATGAAAGAATGGTGGAAAGAAAATACATATTGCAAACAATCAGGTAAAGAAATAAAAGATTTTTGTCAAAAAGTTTATAATTCTCTTGATACAAGACAATCTTTAAAGAATAAATAGATTAGATTAAAACAATGTTAAGTTTTTTAGAGAGTTTTATTGTGAAATGGCTTTATTTTAGTCTATCCATCATAATAGTATTTGCATTATTCCTTATTTATTCCAATAAAAATAAGATACTAAAAGAAATTAAGAATAACAAAAAAGTATTCCTCCTTCTCTTTATTATACTAATCACAGGATCAGTACTGAGATTCGGTTTTATATCTACTTTCTTTGTAGCAGATGATGGAAAATTATATGATCTAGAAGCAAAGGAAATCTATGATAAAGGTATTTTTAGATATGGAGGTTTTGATTATGACTCTCCTGCATTCCCAATATTAATATCATCATTAATGAAATTATTTGGAGAGAAGGTTGGACCTGGACACACAAATGCATTATTTGGTTCATTATCAATCATCCTTATCTTTATTTTAGTTCAATTGTTGTTCAATAATTACAAGATTTCATTATTATCCGCTTTCTTATTAACATTCAATAACTTTCATCTGGAATTCAGTGTAAGAGGATGGCCACATGTAAGCTCTACTTTTTTTATTATGTTAGCTATTGTATTTCTAATATTTTCTATCAGAAATAATTTGTTAATTTACTTTCTGATGACAGGGATAACAATTGCTTATACTGCACAGATGTATTATGTAGAGATTGTCTTGGTTCTTCCTTTCATAATATATTTTCTAATCAAAAAAAGATTTGACAAAAGAACAATATTAAATTTAAGTATATTTCTAATAATCATACTTCTATCAATATCTCCATTTATCCTACTTGAAAATTTATCTTACAGTCCAGAAAGTAAACCTAATGGTTTATTAGGAAAAACTATGTGTATATGGTCTCCAGGAAGATGTGAAAGATTTAATTCAGGAGAAGTCAAACAAACATTTAATCACATAGAAAATGGTTTATTAAGTTATCTGGCATTCAATTACTTAGGCATGGGCTCTAAATCAAGTTATTATTCAACATATATCTCAGATGGATGGTATTATTCAGTAAGTAAATACCGAGTAAATAATAAGATTAACTTTGTTTATATTATGAGCACTATATTAATCTTATTTGGAATGTTCAATTTAAGAAGGTATAGAAAAGAATGGTTCTTTATCTTTTTGATAAATTTAATATTTATTGGAAGCTTTAGCATTCATTATGACAGACCAAGATTTAATCTAATATATATTATAATCTTTACAATTATTTTAATCAGTTTTGGATTAATAAGATTCATTAATCTTTTAAGAAAAAAAGGAATAGGAAGAACAATATCTCACATGATATTATTATTAATCACATTGATTCTTGTATCTCCTTTCTCAAATGAAGATATGATAAATAATCTAAAGTTAACTAAAGGAGATAATCTTAAATCTCAATGGGATGAAATATATAATGTAATTCTTTTGTCTGATAAAGAAGATTGTAATTCTTTAGAAACAGAAAAGATGAAGTATGAATGTGAGAATTGGTTTGATATTTATTTCACTATAAACAATAAATTAAACTGTGATCTGATTAAAGATGGATATTTTAAAGAGCAATGTTATAAAAGAAATTCAACTTATTTAGAATTAAAAGATATAATTAAAGAATCTAGTAAATATAAAATATATCCATATTGCTGGAACAAAAACTTCTTCAAAATTTATTGTAAATCTCCATTCATCACTGAAGAACATGTTAAAAAAGTTGAAAATAATATTCAAAAAGAAAATTGTGACTTTTTCGATAACTCGTTTAGATCTGGATGTCTAAAATCAATTCAAATCAGCAAAGATTTTGAAAAAGAGCAAGGCTTCTTAGGGAATTGTGGAATGATGCCTAAATTATGTTTCTTAATTAATGTATTTAACCTAGATATAGAAATATCTTAATAATCAAAAGAGATTATAAGGTAATATGGAAGATATTTTGCAGAATCTTGTAGTATTAATACTATATTCTATTGTAATTCTTATTGTATTATTTGCATCTTATCTAATTTACATCAATAAGAGAATAATATCTAAAGAAATAAATAGGAACAAATTAATATATATTTTGCTAATATTAGTTTTCTTAACAGGTACATTTCTAAGAGTAGGATTTGTTTCAACATTATTACACCCTGATCAGGGTTTTTATACAGATGAAGCACAACAGATAGTTAATAATAACAAGTTCTCTTATAGCGATAGAGATTCTCCAGCTTTTCCAGTTTTAATTTCAATTGTTATGAGATTAATTTCAAGAGAAATTCTATCTAGCCACATAAACGCCATATTCGGATCATTATCAATTATCATTATTTTTGTTATGGTTAGATTATTGTTCAAAAATAATCTTGCTGCATTGTTGTCCTCAATACTACTAACTTTCAATCCAATTCATTTAGAATATAGTGTTAAAGGATTACCTCATATAAGTTCAATCTTCTTTTGTATGCTTTCAGTTATTTTTATTATAGTTTCAATTAAAAAAAGATTTTATAGTTTATACATAATTACAGGATTAATAATTGGATTTACTGCACAGATGTATTTTATTGAAATCGTGTTAATATTACCAGTTTTGATATATCTAATACTAAAGAAAGGGATTAAGAAGAATATTATCATAAAATCAATATTCCTTATTCTGGCAATGTTGATATCTATCCTTCCATTTATTTTTCTTCAAAATATATCTTACAATCAAAGAGAAATTAATACAGAGAATATAATTGATAAAGCACTTTGTATATGGGTTCCTGCAAGATGTGAAAGAGTAGTAAATAATAAAGAACCTGAAGTAATAGTCAACCATATAAATAATCCATTAGTGAGTTATTTTGGTTTTGTTTATGTAGGAATAGGCTCAAAAGGTACTTATGACACTGATTTTTTTTATGATGGATGGCATTATTTCCCTTTCAGGAACAAGAACAGAGTAAATGATAATATAAACTTAGTATATTTATTATCAACTTTATTAATAATAATTGGATTAATTAAAGTAAATATTTACTGGAAAGAATGGCAATTTGTATTTTTAATATCAATTGTTTTTCAGATAACGTTGTCTTTTTACTATGACCTACCAAAATTTAATCTACTTTATTCTCTTGTATTCATTATTCCATTAATTGCATTCGGTTTAATAAAATCGCTAGACATTTTAAAATATTATATTCAAAATAAACAGATAAGTAAAATGATTATTTTGATCGTACTGGTTGGATTAATATCGCCATTTTTTACAGAAGGAATGATTGAAAAATTAAAAACTGCAAAGGGAAACAATTTGGAAGTTTTTTGGGATATTACTCACAAAGTAATATATACAAAAGATAAAAGTAAATGCTCTTTAATACCAACTAAAAGGTTAAGATATGAATGCACACAATGGATTGATATTAATAATATAATCTTTAACCAATCAAAATGTAGTGCTCTGGAAGACAAATATTTTGAAGAAAATTGTCTTAATCGTAATATAACTTTCTATAAACTAAAAGATTCAATAAAGAATAATAATATCCCAAAAGAAGAAGAAAATTTAAGAGGAAAAGAAAGCCTTTGTTATGATCGTGATTTATTAGCCCTATATTGTGATAAACTAATTCCAAGTATTAGTGATATATTCAGTAAAGATAATTTAATCAAGAATAAAAAGTGCAATGAATTCAACAAGAATCTAGAAAAGAATTGTTTAAACGTAATAGAAATGAGTAAAGAATTTGAAAGAAGATATAATAGACCTTTAAACTGTTTACAACTAAGAAATTATTGTTATTATATAGATTTGTTTGATTTGAAAAAACACTTGGTTTAAAAAATGTTAGAAAATATAGTTCCATTATGGTTATATCTACAATTGACAATTGTTTTATTTAGTTTTTTGTATATTATTGTAACTGAAAAAAATAAGATACTAAAACAGATCAAAAGTAATAAGTCTTTGTATGTTTTACTTAGTATTATCATTATTGTTGGCTTCGGAATAAGAATTATTAACATCGTCCATTCAGAATACATTGTTGTAGATAACAGTGATTATATATTAAAGGGAACTATAATATCAGAGACAGGTAGATTCTTGCATGGATATACCAATGCTCCTTTGTTTGCAAGTATAATATCACTATTCATAAAAACTGTAAATTATAATCCATCACTCGGTTCTATATTAAGTGTAATGTTTGGCACCCTGAGTATATTATTAGCATTTATTTTTGTAAGGCTATTCTTAAAAAATAATATTGTAGCTATATTAACAGCGATAATATTATGTTTTTCAAATCTTCATTATGATGCAAGTGTTAATGGAGGTCCATTGGGACTTTCAGTATTTTTCATATTTTTAACATTAGTATTATTGGAGTATATTGTTATAACAAAAAAAAAAAATTATGTAATCTTACTTGGAATTATTTCAGGACTATCTGCTCAGATTTATTATGTTGAATTAATATTGGTAATTCCTATAATATTATATATTATATTAAATAAAATAAAAATCAAATATGTAATTATTTTTCTAGGAATAATATTTGTATCTGTAATACCATTTTCTTTATATCAATACTCAGAACCACATCCACCTCTTGTCCACAAATACTATAAGCCAAGTGGATTGAATAAAATAGCATGTTTTTGGTTTAAAGACAAATGTAGATTTCTCACAATTAATAAAATAGAGTCTGAATTTCCTGCAATTAATTCACATGAATCTCGATTTTATTCTTACTTTTCATATTTATTTTTAGGTGAAGGAAGAGGTTATTCTGAGAGAAAAATTATAGATGGAAAGGTTCTTGCTCCTATCACAATTTTCTGGAACAATGCAGAAATAGATAATAATGTATACAAATTATACTTTCTATTAAGTCTATTTGGTTTATTCCATCTTCGTCTTCATATGAAAAAATTTCTATTGATGTTCATTACTTTCTTATCTTTCTTCATAGTATACGGGAGTTACAAGTGGCAAATTTTCATTTACATGATGCAAATTGAATCGATAGTGGTGATCCCTTTAGTTGCTTATGGTACATACATGATTGCTAGGAGATTTCCTAAAAATATTAATTTAATCTTTATCATAATTATAACAATAATACTTATATCTCCTTTTTTCACCCAAAACCATATAAGAGATTATAGTGATTATAGCATGTTTAACAAAAATAACAAGCAAACCATCTTAGATTGGTGGTCAAATCCTTTTTGTGGAGTACCTTTAACAGAAATAGAACCTTATTGTAAATTAATAGCTAATAAAATTAAAGAGAGCTAGTTGTAATGAGAATTCATTTTAAAATTAAAAAATATAAATTAATAAAAATACGCAATATCATACTATTTTTAATATTTTTGATTATGTTATTCTTAGTTGCAGAAACCATACTTAAAATTCATTTTTATAATACAACTCCTTGGAAAACATATAGGAATATTCCAAAAATGTTCGAATATGATCAGGAGCTTGGCTTCAGGATGATTAGCAATTTTAAAGGTATAAAAACAGACCCAGACGGTATAAAAACAGAGATAAGCATAAATCAATTTGGTTTAAGAGGATTGGATTTTAGTAGAGAAAAAAAAAAAGAATATAGGATTTTAGTACTCGGAGATTCTTTTACTTTTGGTGATGGAGTAAATGATGATGAAACATTTCCCTTTTTATTACAGGAAAAATTCAATAAAGCAAAGACAGATGCTTTAGTTATAAATAGTGGTGTAATGGGTTATTCTTCGTATCAGGAATATATGTACTTGAAAAATAAAGGTATTGAATTTGAACCTGAGTTAGTTGTACTTAGTTTTTATGAAGGTAATGATTTCCATGACAATACAATAATATCAAGCCACTTTGCTTTTGATGGGAAGATATTTAATAGAGGATATTATGGAGAATTTAATTATAAGCACAAATTTAATTCATTCTTGTTGTTTTATCTAGAAAACTATGTTCTCAAAATATATAAAAAAGAAATAGGAAATTCAGATATATTAAGTAGGACTATTTTTATATTACAACAAATAATAAAGCTTACAAAAAGTAATAATATTAAATTAATGTTCCTATATCTCCCATCACATGATAGATCTTATTGGGAAGATGAGGAGTTGGATTACAAGAAGAATAAAGTTATAGAATTATTAAAAAAAGAGAACATACTTTATATTGATTTTATTGATGAATTTGAGATGTATGAACAAACAAAAAATAAAGATCCGTATGATGAATTATTTCATATTCATCTAAACAAAGATGGCAATAAATTCATCGCTGAAAATATTTATGAGAGAATAACATCAAGAATATGAAATCAAAAGTAGCAGTCGTAAAAGTAAAGGATAATGACATTTATTCTACAATTGAGAATGCATTAAAGTTGATTGATTTTGATTATAGTAAATTAAAAGATATCATTATCAAACCAAACCTTGTCTCTGCATCAGATCCAAATGAAGGAAAAACAACAAGCCCTGAATTAATTGATGCAGTTGTAAGATTGTTTAAGATTAAAAAAACAGGTATTGGAGAATCAATTCCTTATACAGCCTACGGAAAAGAATATCTACTAAAAAAAACAGGAATAAATGAAGTTTGCAACAAAAATAGGATAGAATTTAATCAGTTCGAGAAAATGGAGCAAGAAATAATTACAATTCCTAATAATATAGGAAAAATTAGTGTTCCTAAATTGTTATCAAAAAATTCAGTAATAAACGTTCCAAAATTAAAGATACATCTACATTCAAAAATAAAGATGAGTTGTTGTATAAAGAATATGTTTGGATGTGTCTCAGGAATACAAAAAAGTCTTATACATACAAAAACAAAAGAAAAAAAAGAATTTTTTGAAACATTACTCTTAATCTATGATAAACTTAAACCAATCTTGAACATTGTAGATGCTATTAATGTTTATGATATAGAACCAGGCAAAGGAAATAAGATTAATCTAGGATATATTGTTGTTGGAGAAGATGGTGTTGCAGTTGATACTGTTATTAGTAAACTTATTAGTATAAATGAAGATAAGATAGCTTTACTTAAAATAGCAAAAGAGCTTAAAATAGGAATAAGTAATATTAATGATATTGAAATTTTAGGTGAAGATATTGATAAGATAAAAACAAAGTTTAATTTTGCAAATAGAACAAGAAGAAAATATTTTTCAATTATGGCAAATCTAAGAAATAGATATATATCTAAATTTATTAAGCCAAGGATAAAAGGAGAAATTGAAGATAAATGCATTGATGAATGTCCAACAAAATCAATTGAAAGAAAGAGTATAAATTATAAAACATGCATTAAGTGTGAACATTGTCTTTATACATCAAATAACATTTATTTTGAAAATAATGTTTTAACAAAAATAAGAAACATTTTGCATAAAAAATCAAATTTGTAAAAAATGAAACCAAATCAATTATTGAAAAGCGCATATTCACTAGGTAAATATCATCTCTTTAAGAGAAAAACTCCTTTAAGCGTGATTTTCTCTATAACACATGAATGCAATTACAAGTGCAAATATTGTCAGGTTCCAATACAAGGGAAAAAGGATCTTAACACAGAACAAGTATTGGATTTAATCAAACAGATGAAAGAAGCAGGTACTCAAAGATTAGGAATACAAGGAGGAGAGCCTTTATTAAGAAATGATATTGGAAAGATAATCAATTATGCAAAAGAGCTTGACATGTTTGTAACAATGGGAACAAATGGTTCACTTTTGAAAGATAAAATAAAAGACATCAAGAATGTTGATGCAATAGTGACAAGTTATGATGGACCTAATGCACATAACAATTACAGAGAAAAAGGTTCATATGAAAGTATGTTAAAATCAATCAAGCTTGCTGTTGATAATGGAATAAAAGTATGGAATGTGACAGTTCTATCAAAAGATTCAATAGAAAATATAGATTTGATACTTAAACAGTCTAAAGATATTGGCTTTCATGTTTATTTTACACCTATGATGAATTTGGATACAACAGGAGATACAGCTTCAATTATTCCTTCAAAAGAAAATTACAAGAAAGCAATTGAAAAATTAACTATACTAAAAAAAGAAAAGAATAACAAGATTCTTAATTCAATATCTTACTTAAAGTACATCAAAACATGGCCAGACTTCAAAAAGACCATAATTTCAGACGAAAGGTACAAATGCTATGCTTCGAAATTATACTGTCATGTAGCACCAGATGGAAAAGTTTATCCTTGTATTAATTTAATTCACAAAACAAAAGGACATGATGTAGTCAAACTTGGCTTCAAAAACGCATTCCAAAAATCTTCAAGATTAAATTGTAAATGTTCAACATTCAGTTTTGTTGAACTTAACCTACTGTTTTCATTAAATATTAGTTCAGTTTACAATAGCATAAACCAAATAAAATGAACATAAGCAAACTAGCTGTAATAAGAGCAATAGTAAGATATTATTTGTTTAGAAAAAAAACACCTTTAGTTGTTCCATGGTTACTTACAAACAAGTGCAATTTCAAATGCCAATACTGTGATGTTTATGACAGAAAGAAAAGAGACATGACAACAAAAGAAATATTTAGAGTGATTGATGAACTCTCTGAGCTTGGTACAAAAAGAATTGGTTATTTTGGTGGTGAAGTATTACTAAGAGAAGATATTAAAGAAATTATTGATTATACAAAAAAAAAGGGAATTTCAGTTGGACTAGGATCAAATGGTTTCCTTGTTAAAAAAAAGATAGACAAGATAAAAAATATTGATGTTTTACATCTAAGTTTTGACGGACCTGCAGAAGTACATGATAAGCATAGAGTCAAAGGTTCGTATGACAAAGTAATTGAAGCAATTAAAACAGCTAAAGAAAACAATATTGAGGTTTGGTGCCTCACAGTTCTTACAAAGAACAACCTAGATAAGATTGACTTTATATTAGATAAATCAAAAGAACTGGATTTCAATATCTTCTTTCATCCTGTTATGGTGAGGTCATGTTCAGGAGATTCAAAAGATCTATTACCTAAAAAAGAAGATTTCATGAAAGTAATTGATAATCTAATTAAAGAGAAAAAGAGAAACAAAAGAATTTCTAATTCCATATCAGGATTAAAATACATGGAATCATGGCCAAACCTAAAACCTATGAAATGTTACGCATCCATATTCAGAGGATGGATTGATACAAATGGTGATATATATCCATGTGGAAATATTTTAGAAAAGATAAAACCACTAAATTGTCTTGACATTGGTTTCAAGAAAGCATTTGAAAACATTCATGATTTCAAGTGTGAAGGTTGCTTTGAATATGCAAACATTGAACTTAATCTTTTATTCAGCTTTGATAAAGAAACTATACTAAATACACTAAAACTATTAAGAAATTAGTACTAAAGTAGATCTGAATAATAACAATTTATGTCGTTGCATGAATAATTAAAATAAGAACTGTATAACTTTTGTGCCTTTTTCTGAAATTCTAAAAATGATTTTGAATTTTTTAATAGATTCATTGCTTCTTTAATATAATTGACATATTTGACTTTCATTTCAATAGGATGTCCTCTTCCGACTATCTTCACAGAACATACATTGTATTTCTCAAAGTAGTAAAGGGAACAAATACCGCATTCATTATGGCACATTGAATTTGATTTCAACAAAACTTGTTTCCTTATTCTTCTATTGTTTCTCATAATGTTAAGTTTTGATGGGTTGTTATTAACTATCATTAATTGATAAGGTAAAGAACAACCATCATGTTTTTCGCCATTCTTGCTTTCTATCCCATGGTTAAATGTGCACAACCCATCAATATTCCAACATCTTTCATTAAGGATGAATGCTTCTAGTTGAATATTTGATTTAGATATTTGCTTTACATCATTCATTGTTATTTGCCTTGGTAACATTATTCGTGATGCCCCTAATTTCTTATAGAAGTCTGCTGCCCCTGAATTGAATGCAGCGGCAATAGAACTTATATGAAAATCAATGTCTAAATCTAGATTTTTCAGGTTCATCAAAAGCGCAGGATCAGCAATAATTAATGAGTCAACTCCTGATTCAATTGTTTTCTTTAATTCTTCAACTAAAATAGGATATTGTTTTTTAGTATAGAATTGAGCATTAACAGTTAAGAAAACTGGTTTCTCAAAAGAATGAGCAATTTTAACAGCTTTCTTCAAGTCATCAAATGAATGAAAATGATTTGATTCCCAATAACGCTTGTTTTGAGAGCCAACTCTTGTATAATTCTTATCCCACTCCTTGCTCAGAAGGCCGCAATAAAACTCATCAGCACCTGATTCCACTAAAGGTTTTACTTCTTCAGTACTTGTTAAAGGAGAAAGTATCTTCATAACAATGAGTTCTGAAAATTAGTTTTTATATTTTGCTACATAAACTAAAACAACAAGTTTTAAATACCTACATTGTAAGTAAACAAAAAGATAGATATTTATATACAAGGAATACTTACATTGTAAGTAAACAAAAAGATAGATATTTATATACAAGGAATACTTACATTGTAAGAAAGAAAATAATAGCAAAGTTTATAAATAATAACTTACAATGTAAGTACTAATTCTGTCTAAATGACCTGCTTTTAGCTAAAAGAGGAGTAATAAAATTAAAAAAGAGGGTTTTTTAAGAAAAAAACGCCTAAAATACCTTAAAAAAGTAAAAATAAGGCGTGGATTACTTAGTAAAACGGATGATTACAATAGTCAAGGCTCTAATTTTGAGATACCTACTTCTATATTCTGGGATCGTAAAATCGCGGTCTTAGAAGCTATTTCTGAATATCTCAAAGAAAAACACGAGCTAAGTTACCATGAAATTGCAGTTATGACTAATAGAGATGACAGAACAATTTGGACTTGTTACAATAGAGCTAAGAAAAAAAGGCAGAAGCGATCAGACCACAGCTCAGAAGTTTTTATCCCTGTTGAAATTCTAAAAGACAGAACAGTTAGCGTATTAGAAAGAATAGTAGAATACCTTAAAGAAAAACGAGAACTCAGCTACCATGAGATAGCTGTCTTGCTTAACAGAGACGACCGAACAGTATGGACTTGTTATAACAGAGCATCTAAGAAACGCGAATTGATTAAGAGGGGTGGTAAAAAGTGAGTAACCATTCCCTAAGAAAGCAACTGAATAAATGCAAAGAGAATAGAGAAAAACTAGTTAGGCACTACGAACAACTAAATAAAGAATACAAAAAAGGAAATTTGAGTTATAGTGAACTTGAAAGTTATTACGCGCAGAAGTTAGGTGATAAAACAGCAGAACAATGGACACAATTCTATAATGAAAAGATTAGTGGGCTACAAAACCAACTGTATAATAATGAAACAGGTAATAGACATAGCTTTGTAGCAATTATGGGTCTTTTGATATTTGCTATTGTAGGTTATGTTGCATTCACAAACCCAACAATAACAGGTTGGTTTGTAGGCAAGGAATTACAATTAATTGAGAATGTAAGCTATTTTGCAGATGAAACAACAAGTTATAATATTACACTAAAAGAAATACCTACTTCACTAAGATTAAAAGGTTCGTTAATAGGTAACGGATTGATCAGGGTTTACTTAGATGATGTTTTAGTAATGGATAATGAAGCATTATTGGATCAGGGAATTAAGACAATCACTGGATTTGTAGTATCTGAAGGAATAAATAACGCACCTGAATCAAGTTGGATACCTGATATTTATGTTGAGAAAGGTAGCAGAACAACAATTGATCTAAGCAAGTATTTCTTTGATATAGACTTTGATAGTCTGACTTACACTTCAACACAACCAGAAAATGTTATTGTGATAATTGAAGACAGTATTGTAACATTAATACCAGATATTGGATTTGAAGGATTCGATTATATTACTTTCACTGCAAATGATGGAACAATAAACACAGATAGCAACGAAGTATTTATCTATATAACAGAACCGCAAGTTATGAATGAAACAGAAAACCTGACAGAGGTAGATCCTTCTTCATTGTTACTCACTGAAGAAAATGTTACATCAGAAAATATAACAACAGTTAACGAAACAGTAAATGAAAGTGTAGAACCAACTGAATTGGTGAGTATTGAAGAAAATGTAACAGTAGATAACATAATAGAAACAATAAATGAAACACAAACACAAGCATCATCAGAAAACATTACCATAACAACATTCGAAGATATATGTAAAGACAGTTGTATATTATTCACAAACAAGTCTGAATTTATACTGAGAATTGAAGTTGAAGATGCAAAATTAAATATAACACAGATTATTTATACATACAAAGAAGTTGAAAAGATTATAGTTGAGAATGTTACTGAAGAAGTACAGAACATAACAGAAATTACTAACATAACAAACAAAAAACCTGAATTAATTAAACAGATACATAATATTGAAATATTAAAGAACACTAGAACTTCAATTGATTTAAGCGAGTATTTCTTTGACCTTAATTCTGATAAATTGACTTATGATGTACAAGGAAATCTATTCATAGTTCCATTAATTAATGAAAGCGTTATTACACTAATACCAGATAGAGACTTTGTTGGTTCTGAAGAAATATTGTTTGTTGTAAATGATAGTAAAGAATTAATTTATTCAAATAAAGTAATGATTAGTGTTGTTGAAAATTTAACAGTATTGAATATAACCAACATAACAACAGAAATAAACATAACAAACATCACAATTAAAGAAAACGTAGCTATTGAGAACATAATTTCAGAAACTAAAGTCAAGAGTGTTGTAAGAATTAATTCACCAGTTAGATGGGTAAAGAAGATAAAATTAAATGATACTCAAAAGAATATAACAATAGAATTACCTGAAGAAGCATATAATCTGACAATTGTCAAGATTGAAAAAGATAAAACAATTGAAATAAACAAAGAAAAAATAAAAGTTAAACATAAAAACAAAGAAAAGTCAATTGATGAATTTGAAATTGATAGAAAAATTGAGTTGTTAGAAGATCAGCTTGAAAAGATAGAAGATACAAAAGATATTGAGGAAGAGATAAAAGAACTGATTAAAGAGAAAGATGAATTAATTAAGGAAGATACTAAGGAAACCATACCTAATTTAATTACAGGCGGTGTTATTGGAGTAACAGGCCTGGCTGTAGAACCTTCTTCTTTAGTGAATATTTATGAAGATATTACAAATAATGAAACAGGAGATATAACACAAATAAAAGGAAACATTACAGAACTGATAATTACAGAGAATGCAACAATTATTGAAATAGAATATGAAACACCTGGTCCAGAATCTACAGAAGAAGTGATAAGTAGTGATAAAAAACGTATCGTGATAAGTTCTGATATACATCATAAGAATATCTTAGCCTATACTTTTATTGAAGATGTTCCTTCCGAATCTATTAAGTTATATTGGTTAATTAATAATTCAAGAGAGTTGGTTGATTTTGATTCATACGATACTAACTCAAATAATTTAGTTGATTATATTGAATGGATAGTTCCTAGTTTAAGCAACCAGACTTATGAAGTTGAGATTACAGTATTAAATGTACAAAGTTATCCACAAGTAGGAAGTAATTGGACTGTTGTCTTTAACACTACTGGATTTGCAAACCTAACAATCACTGCTATAAACGGAACAAACTATAGTGAAAAAGCAATTGATATCAACGAAACAATAAATGACTTAGAAATGTTAGAATTAAGATGTGGTTTTGATTTAATATACAACGGAACAATAGGAAATGCATATTACATACTTGAAAATGATAATAAGTTAAGAGTAAATGCAACAGTTGGTAATTCACTTGGAATAAAATCGTTATTCATTAACAATTATTCATGTTCAGAATTGTCAACTTGGACAGTAAAAGTACATACAAAAGGAACACACATCCAGGAATTCATGTTTGGAACATCTGTTTCATACGCACGTAACTTTGCTCAGAAGTGGAGCTATGCATTAGTAAATAAATCACTTGGACTTGCCTTTGGAGATATTGATGGAGATGGAATTGACGAAGTAATAATTGGTACTAAAGATAATTTCACTTTTGCTCTTGAAGAAGACGGATCATACAAATGGAATTTCACTAATTCAACCTGGCCAGGTTATACATATAAGGTAAAGATGGCTGACATTGATGGAGATGGTAAGAAAGATGAAGTTGTAATAGCTGTATGGAACGAACATGTTATATTTGCTATCAATGAGACAGGCCAGCAAATATGGTCATATCATCCTGAATTTGATATAAGTACTTGGAATTATTGCCCACTTAACCCAAGTGCATGTTATGATGTTCCAATCAATTCCTCTGATGCAACATTCAGTTTAGCAGTGGGTGATGTTGATGGAGATGGAGATGATGATATTGCGGTTGGAACTGATTATGGTATGTTTGTTGTGAATAATTCACAAACAAAATCTAGTCTACTTTGGTACACAATGAATGGAAGTTCTGATGACACTAATATTGTATATGCTATCGGAATGGCTGATGTAGATAATGATGGTGATATGGAAGTTATTGAAGGAAAAGGTAATGGAACAGTATTTGCATGGAATCATACAGATAAAGTAATTATTAACAGTAATGAACAAGTGCAAGTTGGTCCTGATTTAATATGGGTAAAGAATGTAGGTAATGAATCATATCATGTACATTCAATCGATGTCGTGCCAGGTAGTGACGGTAGTGACGACATTTTCATTGGAGGAGATGATTATCAGATATACGGAATCAATGCAGCAGATGGATCTGAATTATGGACCCCTTATAATACAACTTCAGAGATTCAAGAAATAAAAGCAGGTGACTTAGATGATGACAACATCAAAGATGAAGTAGTTGCAATAACGTATAATGGAACAATATATGCATTGAATTCAGATGGTTCATTGTATTGGAATTTCTATATTGGAGGAATAGGCCATTCAATTTATGTAGAAAAAATGTGGAACGACAAAGTAAGAATTGTCGCAGGAAATTCTGCTAATACTACAGTCATGTTTGAACCAGATGGCACAATGATTAGTAATCTAACAACAGGTGGTCCAGTTTGGGATTTAGCAATAATAAATACAACAGGAGAATTTGGTTATGATGCAATCATTGCTGCAACATGGGCACCTACTGTTCTTGCTTACACAAACGATTCAGCTCCTGTAGTATTTGACCTTACAAAGCCTGACAATGATACGACTTCAATAAACGTAACTCCTACATTCACATGGGAAGTAACAGTAGATTTAGACTTCCTTAATTATACCGTATTAATCGATAATAATGCAGATTTTAGCAGCCCACAATATACTTATGAAAGAACAGGCGATGAATCAAATAACACATTGGATATGGAAGCAATGGGTGATTCATTAACAATTAACACTCAATATTATTGGAAAGTAATTGCATATGATGACCAAGGAAATTCAAGAGAATCAACGAATTTCTTCTACTATTTAACAGATAATACAGCGCCAACAGAATTTAATTTAACATTGCCGATTAATGATACAGTATCAACAAATATAACTCCAACTTTAGTATGGAATGAAACAACAGAAATAAATTTCCTTAAT
>Ga0187833_10000434_pt1 | contig 48121 bp, 65 predicted proteins | sample ETNtaG_37_FD_167968 | JGI IMG/M metagenome (GOLD analysis project Ga0187833, IMG submission 167968) | Marine microbial and viral communities from oxygen minimum zone, Eastern Pacific Ocean - ETNP2014_SV_400_PacBio MetaG (Illumina Assembly) | ecosystem: Environmental > Aquatic > Marine > Hypoxic...
TGCACCTTCGAGTGTCCCCATCCCGTACTCTTGCATTCAGTGAAAAGTAGCGTGCCCGCGTTGGGAACCCACATTCCGTCTGGTTTTACGGGTCGTACAAGATCGTACGCCTTACTAGCAAGGTGGGGTTCCTCGCGCACGGTATCGGATCCGAAGATTGTTCGGCAACGAAGGGTGCGAACATCTGGATCGTAGGTAATCTGTATCCAGTGATTGTTATGTGAGTGAACCTTTTGGGTGGCGGCAAGCACCTCTCTGCCACCTTCTGGAGTGCGGTGATGCTCAAGTTCAGATAGAAATGCCTCCTCAGTTAGGGGTTCTAAGCTTTCAAAGGTTCTCGTCACCCGCTTTTCTGGATTCTTCGTGAAAATGTGCCACCTGTTTCGGGGAGTGTCCATTTTTACCTTACCCCATAATGAGTAGTGTGGATCCAGCACTCGGATTCCTGAAGCATTGAGATCGCACGTGATAAAGGTGTGGTCTGCCAGACCTATTTTTTCTGGGTTCTGTCCGTCCTCCACGTCCTTCATCCCTCTTGCTTTCCATAGTGTGGGCTGCAGTTGTAGTGATTTTGCGATGAGGTACAATGCCCCACCATACGCAAAGCATGTTGCGCTCTTCACCATTTCGTGCAGGTGTGGACCTGCGTTCGCATTCTCCATAGCATCATCATAACCGTAGTCCACATGCAGAAATTTTCCGTCAAAAAGATATCTAGCTTGGCTAACTTTTCCCTTGCTTCTAAGTCGGTACTTACCCGCTATTTCTTCAGCCCTATCAATAGATTCTTGTGGAAACCCCATAGAGAAAAAAAAGGAAGATAGAATAAAAAGTTAGCCAAATATGGCTCTAGCAACGCCATCAGATGGCGGCGAATAGTTAGCTGGCGAAGGTGGTGCTTTTACCTCTAGAGCCGCGTGTTGTTCTTGGGAAAGATCAACCACAACTCTTCGAGTAAATCCAGAAACGTCATAGTGCTTTTGTCTGTCTTCAGTGATTCTTTTTGCTTCGTTCTCAAGGTTACGCCAGCCGTCTGGGCTTTCGGCAACAAAAGATGTCAAAGAGTGTCCTTCTAACACCGCGTCAGGTTTCCTTTGGTAAGTAGCGCTGAAGGTTGTGCTCACTTCCCCGAACGATGTTGGAACCTCCGCCTCTTTCAGTTTGGCTACCAAAGCGTCATGTTCGGTTCTGAATGCCCGTGAGGCACTACGTGCGCTGTTTCCAATTCCTTGAATCGTTCTTTGTGGCATACGTGCTTGAGATCACCGCTCATTAAAAGCATTTCGGTTCTACACCCCAAACGTTTAAATAAGATGTTAGGAGGAAATAATGTATGACTCGCATGTACATCCAAAACGAGGGCGTCTTCCAATTGGGACTGAAAAAGATGTCTTTGTACGTGATTATGCTACTAGTGACCGCATTCTTGGGCTACTGGTTCGTGGGCTGTCAAGAGCCAACCTGTCAAGCAGGATGGTTTGTTGGCTTGGTACAGTTCTTGGCATGGCCGTTCTTCATGTTTAGCAGACTTCCAGAGATGCACTTGGTCATAGGCATCATTCTTTTCATACCTGCAGTCATCCTACAGCTAATTTGGTTGTATGGTGTGGCTTGCCTGTTGTTATTGCCCTGGAGGGGAAAGAGATATGTCTACAAAAGAAAGTAAACCTGCAAAGCCAAGTAGTGTTGGCGACTTGTACCAGTGCCCTAAGTGTGGAGGTATGGAGTTTTCCAAGCCGGGCAAGTGTCAATGCGGAAAAGTGCTGCAAAAACTGTGCGATTGTGGCTTTGTCAAGAGTAAGTGCACTTGCTAGTCCTCACAAAATCTTATATACTAGTAACTTTGCTCCTCTCGTATGGATAACCAATGGAGGCTTATGTTATACTTTTTCACAGCAGGCTTTGTGTTGTTGCTTGCAGTGTTACACTTGTTTAGGTTGTTTCCCTTACCTACCGGAAAGTTCTCCTACTTCCTGATCAGTGTCTGCATCATTGTTTTACTACTTCCAGTAATCAATTCTATCAACTTTGTGGGTATTGGCAGGGTGGAACCTAGGAAGAGCGTTCTTCGCAAGAAATAGGTTTATAAACCGTCAGTCATGATATTTCTTATAAGCTCTTGTGGTGTAGTCCGGCCAAGCATCAGGCCCTCTCGCGGCCTGGACCCGGGTTCGAATCCCGGCGAGAGCATTCAATACGGATAGGTTTTTATGATGTAAGTCGTGGACGTACCTATGCCTGAACAGATTTGTGAGTACGGAAGGGTTAGTGGTGTCGTGCCAAGAGATGGCCAGTTTAAGATTTCCCAAAACTATAAGATATCTTCTTTTTACCATTTTGACGAGGGCAGCGCCTTACATCTTCAAAGTGTGGACGCACACAAGGATCTCGCACGTGAGGATCCTGCGATCGCTCACTTGGCAAGCCACGTGCCTTTTAACGAATTACCAATAATGTTAGAAGAGGAGGAAGGCAACCTCGTAACTCTAACGTTCTGCTCAGACCTTCACGGAAACCACTCGTTATCATTGGAGCGCAGCCAACATGTGGTCCCTGCTTTGGAACCCTACCTACGTTTGACCATCCTGCCTTACGACTAGGATCAGCCAAAATCAATGAGTGTGACTATGGCGTTTCCTGTAGAAACGACAACACTAATAGACGCGATCTCCATGAACAGGGGAAGGAGCAACGTGAGACTAGAAAGCATTGTGTTCCCTAACGTGGAAGCAGACGAAGAATTCCAAATTGTCCAGGAAAGACCCAGGCCTGAATAAGAGCATTTTTAAATGAGTCCGTGTTGGATGCACTCATGCGTGCCTTAGTGATAACGTGGGTTGTGCTGGCAGTATTACTTATCAGCGCTGGCTGGTACGGACAAACAGTCATCCAAGACCTCAAGAATAACGATCAATTGCTTGCGACAGCGACCCAGCAAGGTTTTGATACCTTAACCCAAAGTATTGGCACGATTAACAAAAATGTCGGAACGCTAGAAACACGCGTTGCTGGAGCTGAAAAAGGACTCGCAGGGGTAGGAGTAAAGGTGGCGCAAGTACAAGAACTTTCAGAGCAAGGCATTAGTTCGTTGACTGGGCAACTTAACCTGCAACAAGAATTAAACAACGAAAAGCTTTCTGCCTTAGAAGATAAGATTGTGAGAAACGTGCGAAGCGGAGATCTTACCGGCATGATTGATCGCGCTATCAAGAGTGTGGTAAGCGTCAATACCGACGTGGGGCTAGGAAGTGGCGTGTTCATCCGACCTGGAGGATTGATCGTCACCAACGCGCACGTGGTCAAGGATGCAGGAGAAGGATCCGTACGCACCTTAGACGGCGAGATTCACTCAGTCTCCATCGTAGGAACAAATCCCGCGATAGACATTGCTGTGCTGCGCATCAACGGAGACTATCCCTATCTTGACTTTTCACGATCTGCCACCATAGGAGAGAAAGTGGTAGGCATGGGTAACCCTGGAGGACTAAGCTTTACAGTAACAGAAGGCATCGTGTCTGCGGTAGACCGCATCCAGAATGGGGTGAACTACGTCCAAACAGATGTTCCGATCAATCCTGGAAACAGTGGCGGTCCGCTTATCAACGCTGTTGGAGATATTGTAGGGATTAACACGCTCAAGATCAAAGGTTTTGAGGGTGTGGGCTTTGCGATTAGCGCACAACAAGTGGACGACACCATCGACCAGATCATTAGGGCTGCAGAAGCCTCAGATTAACGTTTATAAGTAACAGCTACTTCACACTTCTATGCCAACGTGGCGGAATCCGGTAACGCGACGGTCTCGAAAACCGTTTCCTTCGGGAATTCCAGGTTCAAATCCTGGCGTTGGCGTCCTTTAATGCAAGGTGGCTCAGTACGGACCAGATCCCTGGTTAGATCCCGAAGCTAACAACGTTTGGTTTTCTGTACACGCATCGCAGGAACACGTGTGATCTCGTCTAAGCAAGGATATCGATTTTGTGTCAACTATTTGAGTGAGATTAGCAATGCAAGCCATGCACTCGCACGTATGACTGTTTCTCAAGTCTGCTAACCCCTTTTCCTCCAGAAAAAGCTCAGGGATCGCAATACATGCACTGCACTTGCAGGTATGTTCAGAGTTTAGCTCCACATCAACCTCCTTAGACAAGAGAAGATTGGAATCTTTAAGAAGTTTTCCTAGCCCATCCTAGAACGGATGACCTTTCGTAATTTTTCCATCTCTGGATAACGGTACCAGAACAGAATCTTTTGGTCTTGTACAGTGCTTGTTGTGGGTTTGTCTTTGAGTACGAATCCTGTGAAGGACTCTGCGATGTCCTCCTCGACGCTGCTGGAGGCGTATTCTGTGAGGAATCGGTCGTCATATTTTCTCCCAAAGGCCTCGGATAAGGAGTAGTACTCGTCGTCAGATTCTACCTCTTGAAGCTTGACCCATTCGGGGTAGATGTCTTTCCAGAATGCTTTGAAGTAAAGGTTTAGATAGGATTTTTCTGTGGCACAGCCCTCATCGGTGCCATACCGGGGGTTGCACACTTGCTGCTGCAAGAGGAAGTCTGCTTCTACCAACTGCTCGTTGGCAACCAATTGTTTGTCATTCAGCGTGTATAAGCGTGCGCTTTCGTGGATCATGGTGTAGGTAAGATCTTTGTTGTCTAGGCTACCTGTCAGGTATGCATCCTTGATGTCGATAAGTAGTTCGAACTTGTTAGTCCCTTCAATGATGCCTACTGCAGCTAGTGTTTCATCCTCGCCATCAGTCACCACTTGGAATGTGGAGAGCATGGGTGTTGTTTCTCTAGGAATGGTTTGTATGTATTTTGCCCAGATGGCTTGATGTTTAGCATCATCGTTTTGCAAGGCTTGAAAATCAGCACTTACAGATGGCTTGTCTTGTAATGTAATTTTTTCCCCGTTGATCGTGTACACGGCAAGTATGGTGATCTCTGCTTCTTCTCTGTCTTCCTCATCAAACATGCCTGGATAGTCTTCGCCATCCTCAAAATAGTCGTCTCCGATGTCTTCTGCTAAAGCGTCTATACGTTCGTCGTATGCTGCACATTCTTCGTCAGTATCGCAGTCCACATAGCACACCTTTTCTATAGGATCATACTGCTCAAAGTCGTAGCAGTCCTCTGGTAACATGTCAAAGTCTTCATAGTCGGCGTAGTATTCATCATAGTCGCATTCTTCGTCTATGCAATCAAAGTAGCAATAGTCGTCCACCTCGTCATATGTTTCTTCAGGAAGACAACCGTTTTCGTCCAAGCCTTGATAGTCGTAATCGTCAAAGAACTCTGCCTCGAACTCCTCATCTACGAACACTACCGGAATGGTCTCCACAGGAATGGTAGAGGTTGCTGGAATGGTAGGAGTCTTGTTAGTAGCTTGTAAGGGTTGGTCTGGAACAGGCGTTGGAACGAGTACTGCCTCAGGATTAGCTGGTTGGACCTCAAACACTACCTGCGTTTGCGCAGTGCACGCAACCAACAAAAGTAGCAGTACCAACCATCTCATTAGCCCGCATACACTTAACTTGTATAAAAAGGTGATGTGCGCAAGTCTTATAAACCTCCAACCCCCTCTCGAACGTATGAAAGTCGTTGATCCATGGGGAGATAGTGACGTTAAGATAGATGAGGCCCTGATCAAAGAATTCGGGCTGAAAGTGTTTTCCAAAGAAGAGCTAAAGAAATTGGACCATTACTTGTTTGACCGAGGAATTCTAGTAGCGCATAGGGACTTTCAGTTCATCCAGAAAGCGATGGACGAAAAGAAACCGTTTGGTCAATTAACAGGCATCGCAACCTCCGGACCCCTACACTTTGGCCACAAGGTAGACGTGGACATGTTCATGTACTTTAGAGACAAAGGAGCAAAGAGCAAGTTTGCGCTTACAGATATTGATGCGTACTGTTCAAGACCTGACAGCAAGATTCCAGACATGAAAACAGCAAAGGCGCTAGCGCTAAACAACGCCAATCATGTTCTAGCATTGGGGCTGAAGCCAAATGAGGTGTACGCCCAAAACCAACAACCTTCTCGGTATTTTGAGCTCGCGTTTGAGGTAAGCAAAAAAATCACAGAGAACACGTTTAGAGGTATCTACGGCCATGTTGATCTAGGAAAGATAGGTGCAAACTTGCTGCAGTACGCAGACATCCTGCACATCCAACTTCCAGAATTCTTTGGCACCATGCCCACACTGACCTGCGCAGGGGTAGATCAGGATCCTCACGCGCGTGCGGTAAGAGACATTGCCAAACGCTTACCTTACAAATTCTTCCAGCCGTCCTTTGGCTACTTCCAACACCAAGCAGGCCTGCAAGAAGGAAAGAAAATGAGTGCCTCCCATCCTGCAACCGCAATATTCTTGGATGATGCACCAGAGGTGGCGTCCAAGAAGATCGATCGTGCCTTCAGCGGAGGAAGAGAGACCTTGGAAGAGCACAAAAAGTTGGGAGGCGAGCCTGACAAGGACAAGACCTTCGAATTATTAAAATTCCACCATCCTGACACAAAGAAGATAGAAGAAATGCACGAAGGATATAGTAGCGGCAATCTTACGACTGCGGACTTGAAAGGCTTTGCCAAAGACTTTATCACAAAATTCTTGAAAGAGCACCAGAAGAAGGTCGCAAAAACCGAAAGTGCTGCGCATAAGATCGTGTATGGCTAGTGTTCAATATACCACGCAGTGGAAAAATCTGTGGAATGTCGTTCTTCTAAGGGTTGGTCGATGCTTTCTCCAGGTCTCCAAAACAGCTCGCTACCTTTGACTTCTAGTTTTCCATGATAGCGTCGCTCTTCCCAATTGAAATTTTCAGGTTTGGCGAATGCCAAATAATGTACCTCTCCGTCTGGTGAAGCGTGAAAGAATTGATGTGTCTGTGGGACGAGCATCTCACCCGACTCAGTAACTTCTTCTAATTGACTGAATGAATCACCCATATCCTCAGGCACAGGACCTGAGAACGCATAGGATGAAACAACCACTCCCTCAACTCGTTCAGGACCTGAGTAAATAGCACCCTCACAAGGTCCTGCTGCGACTCTCCATTCTGGTGAGTCCTCTTCTTGGATAGCCTCTACTTGCCCTCCCAATTCTTGGCGGTCGAGATGGACTTCATCAAAGGTAGGTGTTCGATAGAAAACTACGGGAAGTCCTAACAGGTTCATTTCAGTTTCATGTCGTGCGGCATATTGGGCTATTCCGGCTACTACTGCCCAAGAAGCCCATGATTGTATTCCTTGTGAGATGTTTTCGTGATAATCTAAGGCCGTTTGCGGATCACACGGATCTGGACTACTCACCATCACCGGGCTAACCGTATTCCTGCCTGTGCAAATGCCTACCTGGAAGGCACCAAGATCTATCTCTTTAGTTATCCAAACACTCATAAAAACGTAGGTTTCGCACCAAATATAAACCTACTCATACCTTAGCGCATCTACGGGCTTTAGTCGTGCTGCGCGTCTTGCGGGCATCACTCCGCTTAGGGTGCCAATGCCAAATGAGAAGGCTAGTGCTCCAAAGAGGAGTACGGGTGAGACGCTGGCTTGCAACAGATTAGGCCCCCAAACTTGTACGGCCACCAATTCTACTGACTTGCTCAGGCCTATGCCAATTATTATGCCAATCGAGCCGCCGGCCATGCCTAGAAGCCCAGATTCAATGAGGAAGAGTGTTTGGATGTCTTTGTTGGTAGCACCAATGGCCTTCATGATTCCTATTTCCTTGGTTCTTTCTAAAACCGACGTAAACATGGTGTTCATGATGCCGATGCCACCCACTAACAAACTGATGCACGCTATGCCTATAATGACTGCTTGGACGATGAGGAGTATGCGATTGAAACTGTCGATAAGATCTTCGCTCGTGCCCACGCTGAAGTCTTCTCTTCCTTCCTTTTGGTGACGGTCCTTGCGCATGGCTCTTGTTACGGATTCTCCAACAACTGTAGGGTCGAGTCCAGGTTCTATCTGAGCAAAAATCATGTTTAACTCTTCTTTTCCTCCGAGGACTTCTTTGATGTCCGGGTCTGGCAGGAAGATTCCCTTATCGATCGCTTGATCTCCTCTTTTTTTGAGAAGGCCTATCACCTCAAAGGGTTTTTCGTTGATGATGAGCTTGTTACCCACAGCTACAGCTTTGGAAAACACCCCATTCTTTTCACCGTACCAGTACCCAATCATGATGTTGCCTTTTTCGTTGTGCTTGAGCAATCTTCCATTGGCTACCTTCACGTTCATGGCTTCGATAATGAGTTGGGCTTCCTCTAACTCGTCAGGTATGCTGATGGCAAACTGGGTGCGTAGCTCGTTTTGAAACTCCACGGTGACCCCTTCGAAAATTCTTCCAGCGGTGAGCTTTATTCCGCGTACTCGTTCTATGACGTCTCTGTCGTCGTCTGTGACAGTCCCTGATGTCGCACTTCCTGGAGGGGCAAAGCCTGCTTGTGCTCCTTGTATGAGCAGTTTATCTCCACCCAGACTGGCGAATTCTTGGTTCACAGCATTTTGTAGGCCCTGTCCGAGGCTGATCAAGCTTACCACGGCAGCGATGCCAATGAATATGCCAATCATGGTCAGTAACGTTCGAATCACTCGCTGTCGTAGATTGACCAGCGCTAGTTTGAAAAAGTCTTTCATTTCTTTTTCTTCTTATAGTAATAGTATCCAACGCCTGCAACGATGAGTACTATGACCACCCATGCTTTGCTGCCTCCGCCTTCTATTTCTTGGGCAGAATAGAACGTAACAGGCAGGTCGTACATTTCTGAGTGTTCTTTGTTGTACTCATCCAAGTATTCTGCTCTTACCTTCAGTGTGGTCTGTCGATTTTTTGGTTTTATGAGGAATTCGCTGGTCTCGAAGTCATCATTGTCCACGTTTCCCAAGTAATCGGTGTTGGAGGGTGTGAGTATTTCGTATGCTGGATCTTTGACGAGTTCGAGGTTGACATACTTGAGGTTTGCCACCCCTTTGTTGATGAACTTAATACCAACCGTAGAGGGCGTGTCTGCCCCATCACTGTCTACACTTGCCACGACCACTTCTGTCTTTGGTGGGCTGTTGAGCATGATCGCTAAGGTTGTTGACTCATTGTATCGCTTTCCTTTAGTATCAAAGTACGTAAGAGTGACAGGCACTTTGAAGATTCCCACTCCTGCAGAAGTGTCAGGAATAAGGTCAAAGTCTACAGAGGCCATCTGTCCTCCGCTTATGGATTGTATACGTTTTTTGTTGCCACTCCCAACAGGAGAGAAGGGCGTGTCCTGGATGTCTATCTGGATGTCCACGTTGCGTACGCCTACACGACCATTGTTCTCGAACTGCATGCTTACTATTCCTGGCTGTCCAGGGATCCAGTCTTTAGGGAGAATGCTATAACGTTCTAGAGTGAGCGCCACGCTTCCTGTGCTAACGCTTATGGGTAGTTCAATCTCTGTCCAAGCATCGGAGTAAGTATCAGTTTTGTATTCCAAGACAAGATCATGCACGCCGTTAGGCGCGTTGATGTCTACAAGCATAAATGCCTCCAGAACATGGTCTTCAATGGCAGGAATGGGTGGCACGTTGTACTTTAGTTCTCCCACCCCTAGGAAGGGATACTCTGGCTTGATGCGTACTTGGACGTTCTCTGCTCGCTCCCCTATGTTTTGGATGTTGAGCCAGATCTTAACGTTCTGTCCGGGCTCTGCAGGTACAGGCTCGTATTTGAGCAAAGAGATGAGTATGTCCGAGCTCTTAACTTCAGCAAGAACCGGCATGCTGCACAACAACAGCATGATGATGAGCATCTTTTTCATAGTTTGCATCGGTTGTCTTTCCTTTATATAATTATCTGCGTTTTGCAATTTTGCCGTCTTCAATACGTATCTGACTCTTGGCATGTTTTGCTAACTTTGGCTCGTGTGTCACCATGATTACTGTTTTTCCTTGCTTGTTGAGCTTCTTGAGTGTGTCTACCACTTGGTGACCGGTAACACTGTCTAAGTTGCCTGTTGGCTCATCTGCAAGGATTATGCTTGGATCGTTCACTAAGGCTCGGGAGATGGCTACGCGTTGTTGTTGTCCTCCAGATAGTTCTGTTGGCTTGTGGTGGATTCTATCTCCTAACCCTACTTGCTTGAGGAGTTGGGTGGCTCTTTTGATACGCGCCTCTTCTGTGGTTCCTTGGAAAAGCATGGGAAGCATGACGTTTTGTAGTGCGCTCAGGGTGGCTATAAGATTGAATTTTTGGAAGACAAAGCCTATCTTTTTTCCTCTCGCTCTTGCCAGCTCATCTTCTGACATCTTGCTGATATCCTTGCCATCTAGCAATACCGTTCCTTGGGTGGGAAGGTCTAGGCATCCCACGATGTTCATGGCCGTGCTCTTTCCTGAACCTGATGGCCCTAGTATTGCGACAAAGTCTTTTGGTTTTATCTGTAGACTTATACCTTGGAGAGCGTGGACTTTGTTGTCTCCCATCGTGTACGTTTTCCACACCTTTTTGAGTTCTAAGATGTTCATTCTGCTAGTGTTGATGGAAATTCGCACAGGTTTTTAATAGTTGTGTGCGCCCCCATTTTTTGGAGTACTTTAGACTTGTCTGGCTTGCTCGTCATCCCCACAAAGTGTATCTTTGCTTTCATGCTTTGGAGTGCGTCGTTCTTTGCATCCCCTACATACAACACCTCGTGGGGTTTGAGCTTGTATTTTTTGAGCACTTTTTTGAACTTTGCTAGTTTATTGCTCCCTCCGTAGATGTCGGTGAAGTATTTGTGCAGCCCGCAATGTTTGAGGGCTTCTATGAGGAGTTTTTGATCCGTAAGACTTACTAGGAAGAGACTTTTGACGTTTTTTCTGATGTCTTTGAGTACTGAGGCGCACTGCACTAAGGGACAGGAGTTGAGTTGCTTCTTGTATTGCATGTCAAACACGGCTTCTAACGCTTTGATTTGTTCTTCTGTGGGTCTTCCACATAATTTTCGGTACAGGCGTCTGAACTTGTCGTGGGTGCTCAACCCTGTGCCTACGAGTTTGACGTACTCTGATCGTGCGTTCTTAGCCTTGCATACGAACTGTAATGTTTCTGCAGCTATTCTTGATTTTTCTCCTTCTGTGAGGAATAAGGTGCCATCAAAGTCAAAACCTACTGCTTTGATCTCTGATTTGGAGACACAATGTTTGCACTTCATGGCTAGAAGTTAGACTGCGTCTTTTTTAAGTGTTGTGTTAGAGGATACAACTTCCCATGCATCGCCAGTATACTCATAGGGACAATGACAACTGAAACCAAAGCCAGAGGAATAGCCCACCCGTCTCAACACGAATTGGTCTTCCTGCATCTCCCATTGGTCCGTGCACAAATCTATATGAAGGTCACCTACCGGACTGCCCATTTTTCTCTCAAGGAGCGCGGATGCTACATCGTTTGTCGCGGTGTGGAGGAGTGCCATTGCTATGGGATGTCTTCGCACCTCACAAGAATGTGAAGTTTCTTTTGCTAGGTACGCTCGCTTTCTGTCAAGCGGTGAGGAACGAGTATGATAGACCTCCGCAACCCTTTCTTCCAATTCCTCACGAGGTACGCGCCAAGTAATCACCGGCCTTTCGTCGCCATCTGAGGTACCTGGAAATTCTGTTCCAAGGCCATCTAAGAAAATAACCACAGGCATGCTGGTCCGGATGGTGTAGGCAGCTACCGTGTCCGTGAGCGTAAAACGTCCTAGATACTTTTCTCCCCCATGAGCTGCGAAAAGCGCGATTTCCTCTGCAGTGGGGAGGCTGGTGCCTCGCTCTTCTGCGTCTTGATAGGCCTCTGTCCACGGAATGGTACCTCTCCTGCTTAAGGCGGGGTCTCCAGTTCGAGCGGTGCGGGTCCAAGCCCAATTTTTTGGCCCCTTTATTAGCTTGGGAATGATCACAAAAGGGTAGCAGGACCCACCATATAAAAAATTGTGGTAGAAACGCATTTATACTAGCGTGTTTTGTCGTCCCTCATGAAGAGATGGCTTGTGCTACTTGTGGTGTTGAGTGTTAGTGTGGTGGCCACGCCGTTTTGTGATGAGGCACGTATCTCCCCTCAAGAATTCGTTGATGACAGTTTTTGTATTAGTTCAAGAAAGGGACAGATGCCTCGTGTGGAGATCGCTCTCGAAAACTTGGGTAAAGGTGAGATTCCTTTAGCAGAACTGGTTGCCGTAACAGAACAGGGCGTCCGGTCTTTTGTTCTTGACGATCCTGATCCTGACCGTCCATGGATGGCCAAACCTGCTCCTGGCTACAAGAGAAGATTCACTTACAACCCGACGTACATGGGTCCTTACATGTGGAGTGAATCATTGTATATCCGTCCCCGCTTTGACAAGTCGGGCCCTGAATGCATACAAAAGGTGGAGGTGTCAGGCCTTATTGACTGTCACTCCAAGCAGAAGTTATCCACTATTGGTGTAGGCATGGGCTTTATCAAGCCAGGAAGTAGTGTTGAGAAGAACGATTCTCCGGCTGCTAACGTGACTAACACCACGCAGGAAGTGGCTAACGAAACCGTGACTCCTGTCGTTGCAGAGGCAGATCTGGAAAAACTGATCGAGGCTAAGATTCTAGAATTGCAAGACAAGAATAACGTTTCCAACGTGACCGAAACAAGCAGTCCCACTGGCGCCATCACCACAAAAGTAATGGGTGCTAACTTTGGCATGGCGATTGGTGCACTAGCCGTCATGGGGTTAGTGCTTGCTGTTTTGCTTTCTGGAAGCTATGCCTTAGAGCGCCATCGCCATAAGAAGGAACAGAAGGAAGAACCTAAGGAACCAGAAGACGGGCCTCCTGTGCTGAACGCTCCTGAGATTGAGAAAATCACTGAAGAAGCTAAGGATGTTGACGAGTTACTAAAGTAAGAAGGCACAATATTTTGTTCCTGGCGTGAGCTTTTGTGGGAGCGTCTTCCTCCATGTTCCAGAAGCTACCTCTTCCTTGTCCAACGTGATCTCTCCCTGATAATCTTGGAGTAGGAATACCGCGCACATGGCGTGCTCCTTTCTTGTTTCATACACGAACGTTCCTAACTTTTTTAGTCTTCCTTGTTTGACTCCTAGCTCTTCTTTGAGTTCTCTTTTTGCAGCCTGTTCATAGCTCTCTCCCCTCCTTACGTGTCCGGAGAGGCTGGCTTCGTAGTAGCCAGGATAGATATCTTTCTTAGTACTTCTTCTTTGGACGTAAACCTTGTCTCCTTGGGTGATGATGACGTGGACGATCCTGTGACGTAGGCCGTGTTTGTGGCATTCTTTTCTTGTTGCGTGTGCCACTATCTCATCGCCCGCATGCACCACGTCTACTTGTTCTTCTTTCATAGAATACCGAACTGTTTGCCTATGAATAATACATAGAACAAGAGTAACATCCAACCCTCCCATTGCGTTATTTGCTTGTCTTGGGTCATGAAGAAGTATATGATCGTGGCCATTATCATTATGGGCAGTCCTAAGTAGAGTATGCTTTGTGGGATGAGCAAAGCGCCAAACAATCCTGGTATGCCCATGACTGCGAAGGTGTTGAAGATGTTGCTGCCAAGAATGTTTCCTACGGCTATCTCTGGCTTTCCTTGGCGGGCTGCGGTTATGGAAACAACAAGTTCTGGGAGGCTGGTTCCTAGTGCAACTACCGTTATTGCGATGATTTCTGTACCTATGCCAATTATCGTGCTTAGCTCTATGACAGATCGTACTGTGTAGTCTGCTCCGAAGTAGATGGCGATGGCGCTTGCCACGAGTATTAACCAAGTAGTAGTATGGATGGCCTCTCTTCTCATCTCTCCCTTCATCTCTTTCTTGATTTCTTTGTGCTTGTGCGTTTTTTGGACGCTCATCATGTACATGAAGTAGATGAAGATGCCTGCCAACATAATCCCGGCCTCGCCTTTAGTGAAAATACCATCCCATATCGTTATGGCTAGTACGAAGCCAGAACCTACAAAGATGGGCAGGTCAACGTGGATGAGTTCGTAGGTTAGGATGAGTTTTTTGCTGACTATGGCACTTATGCCAAGAATAAGGAAAATGTTGGTGATGTTGCTTCCTATTACATTACCAACAACCATTTCGGATGTGCCTCGAAGCACGGCGAGTATGCTAGAAATTATTTCTGGCAGACTTGTGCCAATGCTTACTATGGTGACTCCCACAATGAAAGCAGGAATACCCATTTTCTTTCCTATCTTTTCTGCTGCCCGGGTGAAGTAGTCAGCTGCCTTTACCAAGACTAAGAGTGCTACGATAAAGACCGCACTCCACAAGAGTAAGCTCATAACGGATGTTCAGTCTTGGAGCATAAAAATTGTTCGGTTATTCAAAAGGTATCTCATCCACCACACCCCATTCCCTAACGTCTCGGGAGGTCTTTGCTAGATGGATAGAAGTAATGGTAAATGAGACATCAACAGATGGCAAGCTAGAAGCGATGGAGTTCATTTTCTCCTCATCGAAATCAGCGTATAAGACACCAAGATGTGGCGTGTAGGATTCGTCGCTCTCGAAGAGCTCTCTGGCTAATTTTGCTGCGTTTGCCAATTGTACGCTTTCTACCCCGAGGAAGACACACCGGTCCTTGGTTCCTTTACCCGTAATGCGAACGTCTAGGGGAGAGAGTGTTTCCGCGAGCTGTTTTGCTAGGGCTTTGACGGTTTCGTAATCTTTGCGAATTCGAGGAAGCAGCGTGACGTGCAAGGGAAAAAAAAGGCGTGTTGTTAGTCGTGCACAGGTCTTTGGAAAGTTTTCGGAGTGATTCGTCTTTTGGGACGAGCCAAATGCTATAATGTTGATCCATGTTGTCACCAGAAGGTGTGACCATAAAAAGATTGCTAGGTTCCTAAACCTTATATACTCCATTTACCTCCTTATGGTTTACATGGGTGCAAAGGTCGCAGTGGTGCAAAGGCACCGTGAGGACTTCGAAGGCATTCGGTTTTCTGAGATGTTGCTCCAGCGTCATAACGTTGTGGATCACTTTCAATTTCCCGAGCACGTGCTGCACGAAGACTATGATATCGTTTTTTGTGGGAGTGTTTTCGATTCTGACAATTTCTTGACAGGAGCAGACTTTGCTCGCGCTTGGAAGCAAAAGAGTAACGCACCCGTTATCCAGTATGGTATCAGCCCCAGACAGAGTCCTCACATCGATGGTAACATTAAGAAAGATTGGGGTAGTAGGGGAGATCTTAGGAAGCACTATCCTTTGGTGGACCTGTTGTGCTCACCGCATCTCAAGCAAGTGCTATCTACTGGTCGGCTTTTGGACCTTGAGGAAATCTTTCCGCAAGTCAGCATCGACAGGAGTAGTGCTCCTGGCGTGCAGATTGCCGTCGTGCAAAGGCATCAAGGGTATAGAGAAAGCATTCGTCAAGCAGAACACACTATTAACCACCCAAATACCCTTGTTTATTATGACCGACCTGAAATGGTGGTGGAGGAGGCAGCTCAAGGCAGTTTTGGTCTTGTCGTCTGTGGGGGAGTGTTTGATTCATCAAAGTATGGATTTGTCGATCAGTTTGCTACAGCGTTGAAAGATGTTCGACCAAACCTTTGGGTGGTGATGTGTCGTGAGGCAATGAACAATCCTGGCCCTATTGATGGTCGGGTTCCGAGAAAGTATCCAGATCATGCGCACTTGGTAGGTATGATTACGTCGCCTAAGCTTCATGCCTTGCGCCAGATAGGAGATGTTAGAAGGTTACCAAATCATTTTGCTAGTTTTGAATTGCAGAAGTAATCATTCAATCATTTCAATTTCGATGTTAAGACCCTCAGGGACTGGAACTTTCATGACGAGTCGGAGGGCGCGTTCGTCAAGGCCGAGATCGATAAGCCGCTTGTGGATGCGCATTTCGTAGCGTTCCCAGGTTGCCTTACCGTCCCCGCACGGACACTTCCGTGTGGTTACCTTAATCTTCTTTGTAGGAAGAGGGACGGGGCCTCGCATATGGACCCCTGTCTTGTCAGCAATATCTTGGATGTAAGCGCACGTCTGATTAATCTTATCGATGTCTATACTTGCCAGCTTGATTCGTGCTTTTTGCATTCCATAGTCAGGGCCTTACTTTTTTTCCACTAAGTCTATGCACATGCCTGCCGCGACAGTTAATCCACTGTCTCGGATGGCAAATCTGCTTAGCTGCGGAATGTCAGCCTGTTTTTCAATGCACAGTGCTTGGACAGGCTTCATCTGTACAATGGCTGCTTCGCCATTCTTGATGAAGTCTGGGTTTTCCCCAATTTCCTCGCCAGATGCCGGGTTGATCTTTTTCTTGATCTCCGTCACTTGGCAAGCTACTTGCGCTGTGTGAATGTGGAATACAGGTGTATAGCCTACGGTGATGACGCTTGGGTGGTTCATCACAACGATTTGTGCTGTGAATTCTGTGGCCACTTTTGCTGGGCTGCCAGCATCTGCCAATACGTCGCCTCTTGCGATGTCCTTACTTTCAATACCTCTAACGTTAAACCCAACATTGTCGCCAGGTCCTGCTTCTTGGTATTGTTCGTGATGCATCTCGATGCTCTTTACTTCGCCAGCTGCTCCTTTTCCGGAACGGGCGGGCATCACGATGATCTTTTGGCCTACCTTCATGACGCCAGTCTCTACTCTACCTACAGGTACAGTTCCGATTCCGGCAATCTTGTAGACATCCTGGATAGGAAGTCTTAATGGTAGTTCGGTTGGTTTTTCTGGTTCCTTCAACGCGTTTAGGGCGTCTAGTAAGGTTCCATCCTTGAACCAACTTAGCTTGTCGCTTGGCTTTGCAACGTTGTCACCTGGATATGAGGCTACAGGTACGAATTTTACTTCGTCAGGGTTGAAGCCATACATCTTGATCAGGTTTACAACATCATCTTTGATCTTGTTGAACTTTGCTTCATCGTAGTTGTCTACATCCATCTTGTTGATGGCTACGATTAGTTGTCCCACACCTAGCGTCTTGCACAAGAACACGTGTTCTTTTGTTTGTGCTTCAACACCTGTGTTGGAAACTACTAATACGGCGGCGTCTGCTTGGCTCGCGCCCGTAATCATGTTCTTGATGAAGTCTCTGTGTCCTGGAGCGTCAATAATCGTCCAGTCGAACTTGTCAGTGGAGAACTGCTTGTGAGCAAGGTCGATGGTGACTCCTCTTTCTCTCTCTTCTTTGAGGTTGTCCATGACGAATGCGAACTCAAATCCGCCTTTGCCTAGTTCTTCGGCTTTTTCTTTTAGCTTTCGGATGGCCGCATCATCGATGCTTCCAGTATCAAATAGTAATCGTCCTACAGTCGTACTTTTACCTGCGTCTACGTGTCCTACGAACACAACATTCATATGTGGTTTTCCTTTTGCCATTAGTAGTTCTCCTATGTCTTTTCTTGAGAATTAAAAAAACGACGGTCCGTTTATAAAGGTAGCGGTTTTTTAGGTGGTATTTATAAGGCAATTGCGGGTGGTGTTGATATGCTAATCAACTCGTTTGATCAAACCAACCTCATGGACTGCGTGGATGTGGCTGAGGGATATACCTCCTTGAGAAACATCACTGAATAAGCGTTGTATCATAGCCCTATCTCGCTCGTTCCTGGCATCATTCGGAATCGGCTAGACAACCTGGCGGCCGAAACCCAGGTAGAGCAGTTGTGTAGGACAATGGATGTTCATCCATCCAAGTTAGGTGTGCGTAACTCGCGCTTGGCTTGGGGTGTGTACATCGAGGTAGACAGCACTGAGCAGATTCCAAAAAAACATTCCGTTGCTGTCCGTCAAGGGTGGGATGTTGGCAATGTTGATGGGAGAAGCAGGCTCACCTCACAGCAATTGGTACAAGTGCATCAACTTCCATACTGCGTACTGGAGAGACAAGGAGATTGCCCGGGAATTTTGCTAAAATACGATCTTGGCGATCAAGAATTTGTTATCGGATTCTTTATGTGAGGTTGTTCAACACCTTAATTGCCTTTCTTAGCACAGAATCTTTGGTTGCGAAGCAAATCCTGAAGTGCGTGTTCTTTTCTGAGAAGACGTTTCCGGGAACTACGAGCAGATTGTTCTTCACACAGTCCTTGATGAAACGATCTGCGTTGTAGGGATACTTGACAAAGGCATAGAAGGCCCCTTCAGGCTGTACGATGTCGTACTTGTCCTTCAATCCTTTGTAGACAATGTCCCTCTTCTTCTTGTAGGCCTTGGCATACTTCTTTACACTAGTGGAAAGCGCGGTGAGTGCGGCTTGTTGGAAGGGTGCAGGAGCACACACATAGGTGAACTGTTGTTGTTTTATGGTCGCATCAATGATTGCTTGTGGTCCGCAACAATAACCTACTCGCCATCCGGTCATGGCATGACTTTTCGAGAAGCCGTTCAACGTTACCGTGTTCGTGTACACGCTTCCTATGCTAAAATGTTTTTTGGTGTAGGAAAACTCTTCATAGATCTCATCAGAGATGACTAGCGTGGCATGCTTCCTTGCGATACGAGCCACGGCCCGCAATTCCTTCTCATCATACATTTTTCCGGTAGGATTGTTTGGGCTGTTGATGAGGATAGCTTTCGTTTTTTTGGATGTTGCCTTTTCTAAACCTGCAAGGTCTATGCTAAAATCCTTGTTGGTAGGGATTTGGACAATCTTTGCCCCATACCGTAGCAAGAGCTGCTTGTATCCGACAAAGAAAGGATCCATGATGATCACTTCGTCCCCTGGATTGAGCAGTGCACAAAGCACGAGGTCTAGAGCTCCAGATACCGCACCGGTAATGAGTACTTGACTCTCTTTCACACGTATCTTGTTGTTCTTGAATTTTTGCACGATGGCTTTGCGTAGCGCAGGAATGCCTACGGTGGGCGTGTAGCCATTGAGACCTTGCTTGATGGCTTTGATGGCTGCATTTTTGATGGGTGGTGGCGTGTCGAAGTCTGGCTTGCCTACCGAGAGATCAATAGGATTCTTCATCTTGCTGGCCATCTCAAACATTTTGCGTACGCCAGACACGCTCATCCGTTTTACATTCCTATTCAAGGTTAACCACCTCATAACTTCCAAACACGCGAACTTTCGCACTTTTCTGTAGTTGAGCTATGGCGTCGTGCACGTTCTTGCTTTCTTGATTGCCTTGGATGTCACAGTAAAAATGGTACTCTCCCATCTTCTTTCCGGAAGGGAAACTTTCTATTTTGGTAAGGTTGATGCGGTTGTTCGCAAAGCAAGATAGTAAGTCTCGTAGCAGGCCTTGCTTGTCCTTAACCGGTATGATCATGAGACTCGTCCTCACATTCTTCTTTGTTGTTTTGGTTTCCTTATTTCCAAAAAGTATGAAACGAGTTATGTTTTGGTGGTTGTCCTCCACGTTTTTCTTGAGTATGACTAGTTTGTTTGCTTTGGCTGCTGCCTCTGCCCCTATGGCTGCGTAGGAAGGGTCCTTTGCTGCTAGCTCCATGGCTGTAGAGGTCGAGGGGGTTTCCATGATGGATACTCCTTTCATTTTTTGTAGTACTTTGGAGCACTGTGCGAGCGCTTGTGGATGGGATGCTACGATGCTGAAATCTTTCGTTTGCGAGGCCAAACAGTGATGGATGGGTAGGTTGAATGCTTTGCTTACGGAAAAGTTGTGCTTGAGGAGTGCTGCAAAGCTCTCTCTGACAGAACCTCGCAGCATGTTTTCTATAGGTGCAAGCCCTTGCTCGGCCTTTCCACGAGCTACCGCTTCATAAATCTCTTCAATAGTCGGACAGAGAAGAAAGTCTGCTTTTACGGCTTGCTTTGCTGCAAGATAGCAGTAGCTGTTTTCCGGCCCTAGGACTGCTACTTTCACAGGAACCTCACCAGCTTGTTGATCTTGTCGCGCATGCTTGTGGTGAGCTTGCCAAAATGTTTTTGGCAGTCTTCGATAAATCTTGCCACTCCCTTCTTGTCTTCAGCCCGTATAGCACCTTCCAGTTGGTCTGTTGCTTTTTTGTACGCCTTTGCGACCTGCTTTGCGTAAGGATTCTCTGTTTCAATGTCTGTGTACAGTTCTGTTGGAGCGTCTAGGGCCCTACGTGCGATAGCTAGCTTGATGCGATAGATGGGCGAGGTGAGCACTCCTTTGGGCTTGTAATGTAGTTGTTTCATAGCATGTGCAAAGGTAAAATTGCTCATGTGCGTCAAGCACTGCACTATTGCCATGTGCTTGTCGTGTGTTCTTGGCGTCATGGTAGACACGTTTAATCCCATTTTTTTGAGTGATTGTGCGTACCAGGTATGGCTTCCGCGTACGGGACATAGCACGAACTGTTGACCTTTCAATCCCACGCTTGGTCCGAAGACAGGATGTGAGCCTACGACATTTGCCTTGCTGTACTTTTTCATGGCTTGACAAGGCTTTACCTTTACGGAAGTAAAGTCTGTAAGTATGGCACCTTTGCGCACATGCTTGCCTACACTCTTGATGACGTTGACCGTGTCGCGTATAGGTACAGTGATAATGACAAGATCTGCTTGTGCTGCAGCTTGTGATGGTTTGAGCTTTGTGGTTCTGCTAGCTACCACAACAGTGTGACCTTGCTTGCGGAACGCTTTGACGAACAATCGCCCCATTTTCCCCTTGCCACCAATGATGGCTACCTTAGCCATGTTGTTCTTGCTTACTCTTTTCTAGGATGAGTTCGAATAGCTTTTGGATGAACTGTGGGTCATCAAAGCCTAGCTCCTTGAATTGTTCAGCTCGTTTTTTGATCATGGCGAACTCTCTTTCCTTGTCTTCTGTGGGTAGGCCGTGTTCAGTTTTGTATTCTGCGATGGGTTTGGCGAGTTCGTACCTCTTAGCAAGTGTTTGCAAGATCTCTGTGTCTAGCTTGTCCAAGGCTGTTCTTGCTTCTTGAAGATCCATTTCTGTCCGAACAGCGTACGGTCTTAAAAAGCTATCCCCTGGGGGGATAACCGAGGGGTCAGATTCGTGCAACCACCTGTATGCAGGTTGCGGTCCCCGACCCCACGTCCGTGCTAGCGTGTGGACGCCTTCCCAGTCTGTGGCCACGCGTACACGAGAGGTGTCCTCTGGCACGGTGGTTGCAGGTACGAACCAGATCGCTTTGCAGGGCAATCCTGGAAAGTGTCGTCTGTCGTCATCCACCAAGCAGGCGATATCTAGTTTTTTGCATGCCTCGCTTTTGTCCTCCGCCCCCACTATGTCTTTGAAGTACTTGGTTAGTCCATGCATGGCTAGCTTCTGCTCTGCAAATCCTAGTCGGCAGGGAGGTCTCTTTGTTATCAAGTAGAGTTCCTTTTGCTGGGCTAGCCTACGAAGTGTCTCTTCCACTTGCGGATGCAATTCTGCGTTGAGCGTGATCTCCTCATTGTTGGCGATGAGCTCTTCTTTTAGGCGAGCGTAGTTTTCTTCCCCAATAATGTTGATCATCTCAGTGGTTTCGGTTTGGTGTCCGAACAAGAGCCATCCGGCGTTCATGCTTGCCCAGTCCTTTTTCCACTTTTGATGATTCGTTATCGTTCCGTCAAAATCTATTCCTATTCTATCCATGATTACCCCCTGAAAGCAAGCGCGAGAACAAAGCTTGCTAGCATGATGCCTAGAGGTAGATGTTTTGGCACCCCTAGCCCCATGATGAGCAATCCTAAGGTTAGTACGGCAAGACCGCCACCTATTTTGATGATTCTTGTGTTGACCATTCCTAAGAGTACAGGCCCTATGCCTGCTGCTAGCGCTACCACGATGGTAGCGATGAGTCCTGCGAGGACTGCTGCCAGCATCCTCTGCTGGATGCCTCCTTTGAGCAGTGCAGCAGCAAGTATGGCTGCAGGTCCAGCCATAAACAGTATGGCTATCGCTGGTGCGTTCTCCACTTGGAAGAAGCCTGCCATTGCGGCCAGGGCCACATGTCCATCTACCCCACTCATACCCATGAGCATGGCTAGTGTTCCTGCTTGTTTCATGGTATGAATAAGCTAGACAACCTTAAGTAGTTAATTGCAGAATATTCAAGTATTAAGCATAAATTTTATAAATAATGGGATAATATACGAAAATATGAAGGATATAACGGGTAAACTGCAGGAATTGCTCAAAGAAGGCTATTGTACGCCCCAAATAGCCCGTATAGCCAAGAAAACACACGATCCTTCCACTACCATACATTACAACATCAAGAAATTGGAGAAGGAAGGGAAAATATTGACGTACAAGGCCGTGTTTGACTATGCAAAGATAGATCAAGGGTTTTGTTCGTTTGTGTTAATAAGCCTGACCCCCGACAAGTATAATGATCCAGAAAAGATAGCCCATAAGATTGCTTCACGGCCAGAAGTGGAGAGTTGCGACATCATCACCGGAGATTGGGAACTCGTCATCAAGGTACGCACGAGCGACCAGAACGCCTACTACCAGTTTGTGAAGCAAGTGCTATCGCAACCCGGCATTGCCAAAACAAAGTCTTTGGTTTCTTTCAAGCAAATCAAGACAGAGTTTGTTGAGTCCCAGGCCCATCTTTAAATCATGACCCTCCGTACCTAGACTATGCCCAAGTATCACTTTACTTTACGGGAGGAGTATGATCGAAACCTTCCGGATACCCGCATTTCCACACTCTTCGAAAGAGGAAGAGACAAGATTGTTGCACTCCAGAGAACAGAATTCTTTGATAATGGTGTGAAACAGATAACCATAGGTAATGCACAAGGTAGCCTTTTTGTTGTTGACAGAACCATGGATGGGTTAAACAAGATTCATATCGGCGAGCTCATCATGCGCAACCCACATGTTGAAGTGAAAGGCCATTCGGGAAAGGAGGGGCCCCGAGAGGACCTCAAAGAATGGGACATCACCTATTCACGACTGAGACTCCAGGAGTTAGAAAAGTGGCGAGACCCTGAGTATCGAGAAATGGTGCGAGATAAATACCGGGCAAGTGCGTGGTATACTGCCAAGCCACGAATACGCCAACTCAACATCTCTGCAGCAGGATTGGAGAGACAAATAATAGACCTCCAACGCCACATAGATGAACTAGACGGTCAACCCGGCAACACCTACTTCTCTGAAGCTTCCAAAGTTATAGAGTCACAATGCGAGGAGATAACGCGCGAAATAAATCTTAAGGTCGATTCAGGCCTGGTTAAGTCTCCCGCACGCAAAGATCCAAAGATGGCCTACTCCCCAGCACTCATCGATCAAGTCAGACAAGTCACTAACATAATCCACTCTGTGTTCGACCGCCTTGCTCAACTAACGGATCAAGAAACTATCGAAAAATACTGGGAACGCGTTGTTGCTTGGGAAAAATTATAAGGATACGAAGGTGTGTTGTTGTACGAGTTCTTCCATTTCTTTGCTGTCAACCTTACATAATATTTGGAAGTAAGACTTTGCAAACTCGTTAAGGTTGTTGAACACCTTTTGTCCGGCCAATCGCAAGCCATGTGCCGTGATGGACGTGTCTCGCGCACGAATAGCGCCAAACATCGCCTGCAAGCTTTCAACGGTCTGTCCCTCCACCAAATCGTCGTGCATCAAGTTAAGAAGTAAGTATCCTGTCTTTAACCCAATTTCGTTGGGGATGGGAAACTCCTTACCGTACACTTTTTTGTGAGTTCCTTGTACGCATCATTGTAAGACGCAAGCTCAGGTGAAGAAGTGTCAATGCCATGGGTGGCCAACCGAGATTGTGACATGAGCTCCAGACACCGATACAGTCTAGCGATAGCGTCCTCAAACTGTCCGGTTTTTGCCTTACGCAACGCATTTGCATACAGATCTGCAATAACATGTAGAGCTTGGTTGGCCTGTGGGATGGCGTCTAGATTGACCTCTCTCAATTGATCTAGAGCGTAAGCGTTCTTGTCCACACCTGCAGGTAGGGAGATATTGTATTGGGCGGCACGATCCCTGCATTCGGCCATTTTCTTTCCGGCAGCCCCAAAATTGAAAGCGTTCCAATGAGCGTACGTCTCAGCCAGCAAGTTCTCTATCTCCATCGGTCGCGGATCCGTGATCTGCGTAATGAGTCTTCCATAGATCCGCATGGCCGCTCCATAATCGTGGAAGTTGAAAAGTTGATGCGCGGTTTGAAGATCTAAGTCACCAAATACATCAAAAGGATTCTTGCTGACCACCAATCTTTCTGTGCCTGGCACTCCTCGTTTTATGTCATCAAGCCAGTCCTCATCGATGTATACTAAGTCAAAGCCAAAGAAGGCACCTACTATGGCGGATCCTGCCGACATGATGCGCTTGCCTCGGGTGAGGTCTAAGGCCACTTTCTTCCCTTTGAATCTTTGGAGATGTTTTTGGATGTGTTGATACACATCTGCAACGTCCATACCTGAGTACTCAATGGTTTCCACCTCATACTCAGATGGTTTGAGTCCAGTTCTTTCAATTATAAGGTCTAAAGCATACTTCTTGAATTCATGTGTTCCCAAGAAGTACACCTTTTTGGGACGAAGAGCCTTGATAAGCAGCACACGGTATTCAGGGGATAGTCCTGCGGGCAGCACCAACCAGTCATAGGTTTCTTGTACCGTGGTTTGGGCAAGAAATTTTTCTTCTGCTAATGGAAATATCGTGTCCCAGCCCAGTCTTTTGGCCTCAGCCTGATGGCCGGTCCTCATCAAGTGTGCCCATTGTTTCGCTAGGTCTGGTAGACTATCCACGAGGGAACAAGAGTACGAACGCATATAAGCTTTAACGTCGATACACGTTCTTCAGCCACCAAAGCTTGATGAACGGTAAGGATAAGGTAGATAGTACATAACCACCTGTGGGAACGAGAGCGTTGAGCGCTGGGTTGGGAACGCCAATCTTGGTCATGAAAAACAATGCGATAGCATACGTTCCTAGCGCTATGAGTCCTCTTCTGGTGAAGCTAGACTCCCACGCTTTGTCTGCCTCTACGCGCGTGTTGCGTTCTTGGATGGTTTTTATGCTCATTGTATGACTACAAGTCTTCCCGCTTTTTATCGATTTCGGTCATAGCATCTTTGAAGGAAGCATATTCCTCAAAGTTTTGAATCAGGAGATACACCCCAAAGTTGTGCCAACCGTTATCTTGCAAGACATGTTCTGCGCTGGTCTGGTACGCAGTAGGTACCTGCTCAGGTGTGAGTTGACGAACGTCTGACTCGGGAACGATTGGCTTTTGCTTGTTTGCTTCATCGTAGATACGTTCCATGGATACTCCGGCCATGTAGCCTAAGTTTTCTAGATGGGCAAACACTACGTTAATCGGTGGCATGCTTCCCTCCTACGTATTTGGGTGCGTGTTCCCAAGCATTCATGTGTGATACGTCATCGGCAAAGAGTTCGTCTGGCATGTGCGGAACAAAACAGACATCTTGCTTGCGCAGGTGTGTTCTGCGATCGTCTATAAGTGTGTCCACGCGTAGGGCAGCACACGTTGCAGGCTTGTCCAAGGTGCTGTGCAGCTCAGTAAAGTGTTTTCTAAGGTCAAACGTCTCTAGATATTCCGCTGCACGTCCTATTTCGTCTGGAGTCCGGGCGGTAATGAGGTAAAGACGGTTATCCTTGGCTAGTTCTTGTATGGCATCCACGGCTCCCGGATGCGGAGGTATGTTACAGAGTACACTTGAACGGTCATACGCGGTGACCATCTCTGCGTACGCTTTCTTACCGATCTTTGGCACCAACTCTTCCTTGGTGAGTCGGTATGCCTCCATCACGAGAATACTGTGCTTCTTGAGTAGGTATTGTTGCCTCCATTTTTGTGTGTTGGGTATGGTGCCGTCAAAGTCTATACCTATGTTCATGCACTCACCCCCATTACGTGATCTGCTATGGGAGTCACTAACTCACTGCTTAACTGCGAGCTTAGCTCGTAGAACGGGTTGTTATGTTTCGTCACCACGTTGTGTGAGAGTTCGTGAGCCAGTATCGGAAGGTAGAACATGGCTGCGTCTGGCTTTCCACTTTCTACGAACTCTCTGCTGCAGGCGTTCTTACGATTGACGAGGAGCTGGTTACTGGGCGAGTAGCATGCAGCTATACCTTCTGGCATGATGTCTGCGATGTGTATGGTGTGTTGCTCTGACAGTCCATGCCTTTGGAAGACCTCATTCACTCCGGGTAGCTCGATGAGCCCTCTCAGGTTGTGTATGAACTGTAACTCTTCCTCTGCCAGATCTGCGTCTGGAATCACTTGTGACTTCCGTTCTAGTTTGGCAGGATCAATGATTCCTTCGTCCACCAGTTTTTGGTAGAACTCTTCGTCCATGTTTCCGCGGAATGAGAGCTTGTCCAGATCGTAAACTTTGATATCGTTGAAGCAGAGGTGATGTGCTGCTTGCACTATGGGTGGTTGGTAGCCCATCATCTCAAAGAGTTCGACGGACTCAGCGTTCTCTGCCCTGAGCAAGTAGCCTTGTTTCTTTCCTATCGCATGTAGTTGCTCGTAGCTGTATCTTCCCCGCTGATTGAATGTAGTGAATACTTCCGCCTGGGCTACGGCTTTAAGGCAGGCATCTGTGTGTTCCTCGAGGGGAAGAGATGCTAGGGAACCGTAGTTTTCTTTGAAAGCCTCGTACACTATGTTTCTCAATTCTTCCTCTCCAGTTCTGTTGAGTTCAGCGCACATCTCCCTGAAGTACGAGCGTGCTTGTTTCTTTACGTCTCTCATGAATTGTTGGTATATTTCATCCTTTCTGAAGTCGCTTCTTGAGGTGATGACGTTTAATCTATCACAGTTTACGTATCCAAACATTGCGGGGAAGCCAAATTGTGGTTTTCCCCTTCTTCGTTGGGAAGGATCTAGCATGTAGGTTGATTCCGTCTTTATGTGGATACCGTGAGATAGCAACACTAGTTTTTCCGGTGTGTACTGCTCTAAGTCGCTGTTGGCGTCGAAAAAGCACAGTCTTCCAGTGATGTCTCCGGTGAACTCCATCATGTACTTGCGTGTTTGGTGTAGGAACGCCGTACCGCCGATTTGCGCCCTATTGAGCGTTATGTATGCGTTGATGTACTTTGCTTCTCTTTCAAGCATTTCCTCGGTTTCTTTCAGTTCCTTGCCCTCTAGACCATCAAAGCTTGCCCACACGCGGGTACTGAAGTCTCGTTTCCCCTCGAGCTTGTATCTTTTGAGCTGTACTCCTTCGGGCTCTACTTTGAACTCCAAGCGTTCGTAACCATCATTGATTTGGGCATCTATGATGACTTCCTTCAGCCCTAAGTCTGGGTGGAAGAGGCTACTAAATCCGATTCCGAAGCGTCCGATGAATCCTTCCTCTCCTCTTTTTTCACTTCTTCCTAGCGTGCGTAGACATTCTACTTGTTCTTCGCTGAATCCTCTTCCCCAGTCCGTGCAGCTGTAGTGCGTGCGGCTTAGCTCGATCTCTATCACTCGCTCTATGTCCGTCTCGCGGTATGCGTCGAGCGCGTTAGAAACGATCTCTCGGAATGCTAGTCGAGGTTCTTTGAATTGCTTTTCTGCTAGCTTTCTGAACGCTTTCTCGCGGTCTACGTCAAACATGAATACTCTTTCTTCGATCACGTTTCCTCGCGATGGTGGGGCGATGGTAACGGTTTTTAGTCTAGGCATTGCGCATCACCTTCATTCCCACGCGTAGCATTTCGCTTTCGCGGATTTTGTCAGAGACGTTGTTGAATACTTGTTTGGACTTGATGAGCTCGCATGCTACGAAGTAGGATGCCAAGTTCGCGTTGCAGTCTGCTAGCTTCTCCATCCGTTGGATGAATGGGTGGTTGACGTTGAACGTGACATAGGTCATTCTATGTTGATAGTTTGATTGTAAGAGCCGGGTCTGGTCTGGCTCTCCTTCGAGAGTGGTAAAGTCGGCACCACACAATCTGAGGCGGTCGAAGCGGAAGGGGTTGTCAAAGCCCGTACTCGTGTCAGACGTTGCCCAGCCTCCACCTCCGGAACTGGATCCGTACATCTTGCTTACAAATCCTTCGCGTAACAAGCCGGATATGTTGTTGAAGTCTATCCCTCCAAATCGTGAGATTGATTCTCCGGTGAAGTAACCAATATCTAGGCTTTTCATTCCCTCAAAGAGGTGGTTCTCCACCAAGCTGTGTGGACTACGCAGCACGGGCAGGCCTCGCTTCTTGAACGTGGACAACTCTGTAGGGCTCAGCCCTTTATTGGTGAAGTAGATCTGCTTCCCATCCTGGCTACACTCCCTTAGGGCTTGTCTGCTTGTCCAGGTACGATCTGCTAGCTCATAGATGGGGAGATTGTCTACCATCTCACTTTGTTCTTCGGTGATTGCGTTGTAACCATAGTTGGCTTGGACGTGGAAGTAGAAGCTTCTAGCATCCTTTGAGAGACGGGCCTGGCTCTTGGACTCCGCATGCTGCCTGAACACTTCAGTGAAGTGCTTGACGGTTGCTTTTTTTACCACTCGGCAAACTCTTTCGTAGTTGCTGTTTTGTACAACTCCATTTCGTGAGATAGGGAAATCGAACTCCTTTGCGTCTATGAGGGAACTGAACAATCCTAGAACGTGTCCCTTTTCGTCATAGTCATAGAGTTCGGCACTAGGATCAAGCATGATACCTCCACGTACCAGCTCGCTCCTTCCGATGCCCGTTAGGGCCACCACTGCCTCTAGTCCAGGTTCTGAGATGCGGAGTTTGTGGTCTCCAGAGATGTCAAAGGGCCGGTTTATGCTCTCTCCGTTCACATAGATGGGCGTCTTGACGTACTTGCACCACTGCTGGACGACTTCGAACAGTTTCTTGTTGAACGCTCTTGCTTTGTACCGCTTTAGCGGCAGCAAGAGCTCTACATCAGTTCCTTGGTAGGGTTCGATCTCTGCAATCTCTCCACTGAGGTCGCTGTTGAAGGTAAGCTGGTGACCGCTCTCTCCGTCTCCAGTCGTCACTATCTGGTTTTCTAAACCTAGTGCGTGGGCAAAAACTTTTCCTGCCCCCATGCACCCTATGGTGTCGATTTCTGTATCTTTGGTAGAATCGAATAGTGTCAGGTACACTCCGACGTTTTCTTTGCTCATTCCTGCTCCGTCATCCAAGACGTTGACTCGGAGAAGTTCTCTTTCGATATCGTAACCGGTCTCTATGTTGATAGCAGATGCTCCTGCATCTACGCTGTTCTGTACGAGTTCTCTGAAGCAGAGTAAGGGTTCTGCAAACTGGCCCATAAGCACTTCTGTGAGTCCTTGGGAATCGGCTTCGAAAGCGAATCCGTAATCTCTTATGAGTTTGAGTGGTGATTGTCTGGCTTGTGCTATTCTTTCGGGTAGCGTTTCGATGTCCTCAAGGAGTATTCCTTGGTCTGCAAACTGGCGTGCGGTGTCGGTGTTAGTGATGTAGAAGGTAGGTATGTCTACGTGAACCTGTCCCTCCATGCGTTCTGGCGCCCTCCAGGATGCAGATTCTCCCATTGCAGGAGTGAGGACGCACTCAACGCCATTTGCTGCGATGAGTTGTTTGAGTTGGCGAGAGTTTTCGGTGCGAACTATCTCCACCGCGTCAATTGCTAGATCCGTAAGATCCTGATCTGGATCGTACAGGATGACTTTAGACATTGGGTCCTCCTAGGGTGGTTTGGATGAGCTGGTGGACGCGTTCTGCTTGCTCCCAAGGAATGCTATATTGCTTGTCTCGAACGGCTTGGAAAAGTTCTTGCACATCTTCGTCATCAGCAAGGCTTGCGTGCTCTGTTTGGAGTTGCTTGTAAAACTCGCTTACGGGTATTTCAACATCTTTCATGTCAAGAAGCGTGTGCCGCCCTTCAAGGTCCATAGATTTTTCTAGGGTAGCTTGGAACTCTGCGTTCTCCATAGCGGGTTCGCATAGGGGCAGGCCTTCAGCAACTCTCGAAAGCACAACGTATCCTTGTAGCAGGATATCTAATGCCACTAACTGCGTGGTACACTCGCTCGTTTCCTTGTACGTCTCCGGCACCTTGTGCGTAGGATCGAGCAAGCTCTTCACTACGTCAGACAATATCGGGTCAGCTTCACTTTTGGAGAGGCGTATTTTGAAGTAGTCCTTGTCGAAGTCTTGCGGCGTACCTCCAGTTATTCCTGCCATAGGCATACTGTACCCTATTCCTTTGGCGAAGTCGTTTCCTGTGCCGTCTGGCATGTCTTTGTCTACGATGGCACAGTCGTATCGAGTCCCGCTAGCTTTTTGCAAGCCGTCTTGGACGCTTCCTGCCGTGTGAATGATGAGTTCTAGATCAAGCCTCTCAGCTACAGCTTGAGCTGCTGCTGCGTACTTGTCTCTAGTGTCCTTAGTGTCGTCTACGATAAGGAGGCGTTTCATGTTTCCCCCTTGTAGTCTCGGACGACGGTGAGTGCGTCCACGAGAAACGTTCCTACCTTACTGAATGTGTGTACTTCTGGAGGGTTCTCCATGTGCATGTGGAGCAAGATGTTCTCCACGACCCCTATCGGGTTGTCTGCCTTGCCGATTGGCGTGACATCTAGGACAAGCCCGTAGTCCTTTCTCAACTCACCACGGATGTTTTGCTCCGCAGCGGTTACGTTAGGAACATAAGTCTCTATGACTTGCTTTGCCGCTCTGTTGGCTGGCTCGTCATCATGCACTAGGAGGATGTCCATCACTCTTCTCCCGTCAACCTCTCTAGGGCGAGGCCCCAGTTCTTGACGCTCTCCATACCTCGTTCCTTGATCAGGTCAGAAACGTACTGGCCTTCTGGAACTTCCTCTTGTATGGTGTCGTAGTCCACACAAGTTCCTTCTTTGGTTAGAAACATTGAGGACAGGTCCCTTTGGTCGAAGAACATGACGGGCACACCGTTTACAAGTATTCCGCCAGCTTCTCTTCCTTGTTGCAGATGGTCAAAGGTGTACGCCATCGGATGGTCATGATGGTTCATGTCCGTCACCACAGCAGTCGGAATGCCTCGTAAGGCAGCGATGTACGCTAGTGGGAATCCGAATGCGAACTCTTCCTTGCCGAGGTATCTGTCCCTTTGACATTCTCCTCTTCCTTGCGTGTAGAACAGGTCTGTTAGCAAGGCGTCTACTGCTACTGGAGGTACTTCTACTCCACCATTATCGAAGCGGGACTTGCCTTTCAGCACATCCATTGCTTCGTCAAAGGTTGGCATGACGATTATGTCGTGCTCAACGAGCTGTATCTGTGCAGCTTTCTGATGCTTTTCTTTGTCTTCCACTACTAATATTTTTTTCATTGTTTTTTCTCCTGCAGGGTTTGCCTACTCATATTCGCACACCGAGCTCTTGGCTCAGTGTTTGAATGCGTTCTTTGTCAGCGTCAAGGCATGTTGCGAGATATCCCGTTTCGAGTACGCTAGCAGCATGCTCTCGGTTGAATCTTGCTAGACCTCTCACGATTGCTTCAGCATCCCTTTCGTGAAATGCCCCCATGAGCGCCGGGTCTTTGAGAAGGTTGACAACTACTGCCACTTTCTTCGGAATGTCTATCGAGTAACCCGTTTCCGCTGGCGAGTTTCCAGAGTAGGCACTGCATCCACCGTGAAACTTGCTGAATCGTGCTACAGGGACGCTGAGGCGTTGTGCCAACATCCCTGCTTCTCGTTCGCTGTCTGGAGTGCTTCCAGTAATGATCAGATCAAGGTCACCTATGCGTGCTAGATCGTTCACTACGGGATCGCGTACTCCTCCCTCTCGATATTCTGGCTTCACTAGATGGACAACATGTCTGTTGGCAGCGATGTCGCGTTCATCCTGCAGATTATGATCTTCTAGACCTGCATTTTCCTTCTGCCATTCTAGGTTATCATTCTTGAAAGCAGATTCACCCTCGGTCAGATAGGGCGTGAGTATTGCTACCTTGTACGCTTTCATGCCTTTCTCCTCTCTGAGTTTCTACTGTAGGCGCCTGTCGGCATGCAATGTTCGAAGCGTGCCTGCTTCCGGTCAGAATTCTCTCTTCCCCATCGATTGTATCCGGCGTCCCGCAAGATGTCGTCTGCCTCTTGCAATAGCTCTAGCGCTGAGCAGTTTAGCAGCAAATCTGCCTGGTCTGCCACATTGCTTACCCCTCTAACTAGTGTGTTTGTGTCCATCGTCTGCACTCCTCCAACCGCAGGGGTTGGTCTACCTTCCAGAAGAGAAGTGGCAATAAATATGCAATCGCTATTAGGAATATTCCTAATATTAATACGAAAGATTTAAGAAGGAAAGCTACCTAATAGGGTCATGAAACGACGACTTATCCGTCAAGGGAACAACTCCTACACCCTCACGCTCCCTATTGGTTGGGTGAGAGAACAACGCCTCAAAGAAGGAGATGAGATCGATATTGAGGACGATGGTGGCGCCTTAATCCTACGTCAAGAATCCAACTCACGCGAGAAGTCTGTAGAGGTTGAGATAACACAAGAGTACAAGAAAAATGTAGGATACCTTTTGTATCAGTTATACAGACACGGATATGACAAAATCGTGGTCCATGCTTCAAAAGAAACAATCAGATTGATAGAACAAAAGGTAGAGAACCAGTTTATGGAGCTAGTAGTATTGAAAAAATCTGAAAAATCGTGCACCATAGGAATGGTTTCGCAGCCTAGTGCGGACAGCTATGAGGCCTTATTGAGAAAAATGTTTTTCATCACCATAGAAAGTTTTGACATCGTAGGTCGTGCGATGAAAACAAATAATGTCGGGGAACTCAAAGATATAGAATTCCTGACTCTGAAGTATCGAAGATATGACAATTACTGCAGAAGATACGTGTATACTAGCACTACGAGAAGTAACGCTTACGAGTACAGCGCGTTGTTTTCCTTCATGATGGTCATCCAGACAGACATTAGGAAGATTGCTTTGAAGTTAACAAAGAATTCAAAGGTAGATCTAGCGTTGTGGAAGCAAACAAGGGATTACTTTGAGCAAATCTACACGTCCTACCTGAAGCAAGACATCAATGGGTTGTACAACGCGAATGAGGGAGTTCAGAAGCTTTTAGAAAAGCACTGGAAGGTGCAACCTAAGGGCGAGTTCTTGTTCACGCACTATTGCTTGCTCTTGTTACGCATGGAATACTCAATGGTGGTCCCGATGCTTGGTCAGTTCTTGGATCCAGGTAGTTGAACCATACGTCGGCTATCCGCAGGTGCGCCTCCATACGTCCTTGGTCGCCCAAAATAGCATTCCAGTTAGCAAGACGGAGGTTCTCAGTGAACATGGCTTCGTAGACACGATCTGAGAAGTCCTCTTCCGTGAAAGCATCATCCATGTTGGAACGGATGCTCTTGTAGTTTTCCACCTGCTCTGTGGTGAGCTCTACACTCAGAGCTATCTTGTTGTCGTCATGTCGGCACTCCATAGATCTAGCTACGTCCTTGTACTCTGCACCTACAGAAGCGTTGCTGTAGTCCCCTAACACTATTCCTTGGAACCAGTTGTCGTCCTTGGCATCGTTGTGGGATACTGTTTTTTTCTCGTGGTGAGCAGGATTGCTGGCGATCGCGATGTACAAATTTTCGTACTTCTCTATGCGATCGCCTAGCGTTTTCTTGAATACGTCCCATGCCAAAAAATGGGGCTGATTGGGAACGAATTCTGCTCTGTCCTTGTAAGGACGCATTATTTTGTGCCAGCCTGCCAAAACATACATTCTGCTTGAGTACAAACTAGGTTCGATGTCGAAATTATCACTCAAAATGGTGGACGCAGTAGTCCATCCTGTTCCTTCGTCAACGATTTTGGTCAGTACTACGTGTGTGTCTCCGTGAGAGGTTCCAACACCTGCCACTTCGATGGTGTAAGGGCGAAGGAATTCGTTTTGCTGGGCTATCTCGCTGAGTAGCACTTCTCTTTCAGAAGCTGGGCCCGCACACACTTTTGGGAAGACGTCCTTGGATTGGAGTATTGCTCCAAGATCACGGATCTCGCTTAGTTCTGCTTCTGTGAACACCCTTGGTTCGTGACCAGACTGATAGATGATAGGTATGGTTAACCCTGCAGTGTCTAGAGCTTCCCGCACCTGCCGTAATGTTTCTATACCCATACCTAATGCAGTAGAATGGTTGAACCAATCGTTGTCCACGAATATTGCGGCGACCTTAGAGAGATCTTCCTCTGCAATCAAACTTTGTGCATCAGTAGGAAGGCGAACCTTTACTTTTTCATCTGCCACAGGTTCGTTGTCTAGAAGATTTTCCATTTCTCTGTGAGAAAGGACTAGGAAGTAGTTGTTCTGCAAGGTTTGTGTGTTTCCAGCTCGTAGAGAGACGTCTATGTATGGGAGATATCGATCTTTCCACATGTCGTTCTTGTAAGCGTGCGCTTTCTCAGAAAGCTTAGCTTGTCTGCGTCTGCCGGCCTCCACATTACCGTACAACGCATGGCATAGCTTGTGCATCAATGTTGGAAACTCTTCCCTATCTATGCCTTCGAGCATGGCAGCTAATTCCGGTCCGTTTGGTCCGGTAAATAAGGAAACCATACTGTGGTAGGTGTTCATCAACAAGCCTTCGGTAGCGCCAGGAACGTAGATCAACGCTTGGGAATCCGGATTATGAGCGCGAACCTGCTCCACCAGCCTGGCAGTGGCTATGAGATCTGCCAATTTCCAAGGGCTCGCTTCGTTAGGTATGGCCAGTACAAGATCGGTATTTGTGAAATCATGACCATATTCGCTTCCAGTTAATTTTTCTCGAACCCTCCAGTGTGCATGGTCAATTACGTGCACTCTGGATCCTTCTGCGTGGTCCAACGTAGAACGAAGGCAAGACCACCTACGTATCTCAGGGAACGAATCAATGGCTCCCTTATTGATTATGTGTTCACGGTATATTTCCCCTTGAACTTCTGTTTCATAGTCAATGCTGTCTTGTATGATCAAAATACCGGCGGAGCCTGCGGCTAGAATGCCCTCTAGAATGTCCTCTAAGCGTCCTTTACTCATATGTTGCCCCTTAGTCTTAAAATAGGTTTTTGGAGTATTTAAGGCTTTCGGTAGTTTGTTACTAAAAAGTAGTAATTTAGGCTGTTTATGCGCCCAATTGTCCAGCAGTTAATCCCTTTCTTTCTACTATCTGGCGGATGACTTTGTTCTGGATTTCCATCGGCATGCGTTCAAACATTTGGTCTGACAAGGAGGATGTGCCTCTGCCTTCTGTTGCAGAACGTAAGTCCGAGCTCCACCCAAGCATCTCTGCCACAGGTAGTTTTGCTTTGACGATGGCAGCATTGCCTTCTTGGCCGAGGTCTAGGACTTGTCCTCGCTTGTTCATGACTAATTTGGTTAGCTCGCCTGTGTATTCTTGTGGTGCGTCTATCACGTGCACTTGGAATGGTTCGAAGAGTGTGGGTGATGCTTGCATCATGGCACCTTTAATGCCTTCGCGCATTGCTGGATATATCTGGGCTGGACCTCTATGGATGGCGTCTTCGTGTAGTTTTAGATCCGTAATGGTTACTTTCATGCCCATGCAGGGTTCTCTTGCGAGCGGGCCTTCGTCCATCACTTGGTGGAAGCCGTCTACTAGCAATTCCATGACTTCTCCTATTTGGACGATTCCTTTGGTTGCGTCAATGAAGATGTTGTTCTTGTAGACGTTTCGTACTGCTAGTGCTTGGTCGTTGGTGTAACCAACATCTACTAGCGTGTCTCGTACTGCCATATCCTTTTTCTTAATCTTGCCTTCTGCTAGATCTCCATTTTTGATGAGGTCTTGGACTGCAGGTTCTAGAGGTTCCACTTTAATGTAGATTCGATTGTGCTTGTTGGGTGTCTTGCCTTCTGTCTCTGGGCTTTCTTTGCCGCAAGTTTCTCTGTACACAACGATCGGAGTACCACTTTTGATCTCTAATCCTTTTTCTGTGATGATGCGGTTCTCGATAATCTCTAAGTGTAGTTCCCCCATACCGGAGATGAGGTTTTCCCCCGTCTCTTCGTTGATTTGTACAACTACAGATGGGTCTTCTTTGTTTACTTTCTTGAGCACTTCTACTAGCTTGCTTAAATCTTGTGGTTTTGCAGGACTGATGGACTTAGTGATGACTGGCTCAAAGATGTGTTTCAATTCTTCGAAGGGTTGTTCTGCTTCGAAAGTTATGGTTTCGCCTGCATCTCCGCTGATCCCCATCAATGCTAGAACGTTTCCTGCGGGTACTTCGTTGACTATTTCCGGCTTCACTCCGTTGTACATGAGTACTTGTGCCACTCTTTGGTTTTGTTTCAGCCCATTAAGGTACACCTGGGTTCCGTCCTTGACTGTTCCGGAATACAATCTTCCTGCGCTGATCTCTCTTCCGGACTTTGGATCGATCAACACTCTTGTGATGATGAAGGCTAGCTTGCCGTCTTTGTTGCAGCTTTTTAGATCTTTTCCCAACTCACTATCCATCTCGCCTTTCCAGATTCTTGAGATTCGGTATTTTTGTGCTTCGATAGGGTTAGGTAAGTGCTTGGTGACCATGTCCAGCATGACTTCGAACAAGGGTGCCTTGTCCCAGAACCATTTTTCTCTTTCTTCCTTGTCTTTTTTGTAAGCATTCAGAATGTCGGTGAAGGAAACTTTCTTTTTCTGCATGTACGGTATGCTTACAGCCCAGTTTTCTCTGGCGCTGCCAAAGGCTACTGATCCGTCTTGGATGTTGACCTTCCATGCTTGTTTGAACTCGTCTTCTGCGATGGCTTCAACTAGTCGGTTGAATTCTAGGATTAGGTTTTGTATTCTTTCTTGGATCTTTTCAGAGGTGTATTGCATCTCTGTGATCAATCTATCTACTTTGTTGATGAATAGTACTGGCTTTACCCGTTCTCGTAGTGCTTGTTTGAGTACGGTTTCTGTTTGTGGCATGATGCCTTCGCTTGCGCATACTAGGACTACAGTTCCGTCGATGGCTCTCATCGCTCTTGTTACGTTTCCGCCAAAGTCTACGTGGCCTGGTGTGTCAATAAGATTGATTAGGTATTCTTTTTCTTGATACTCATGGACCATGGACACGTTTGCTGCGTCTACAGTCATCAAACGTTCTTGTTCGTCTGCGTGCTGCCATGTTGCCATGCCTGCTTTCAAGTCACCTGCTGCTTCTTCAGACATGTGTCCTGAGGCTGCCAGCAAGTTGTCTGTTAGGGCTGTTTTACCGTGGTGGATGTGTGCAGAGGTAGCGATGTTTCTGATATTTTCTCTTTCCGTGCTCAGTCGCTTGAGTTTTTCTATCTTTGTTTCAGCCATGGAATAGGTCGTGTAGTGTTTTGTACTCTATGATTTCTTTGGGTGCGAACCAGATCTTTATTTCTTTTTCTGCTTCCTCTTTGTTGCCAGACGCGTGGCACATGTTTGCTAATGCCGCATTTATGCTGTCTGCATAGTCTCTGCTGTAATGTCCGTAGTCTCCTCTGATGGTACCTGGCGGTGCGTCCTTAGGTTCTGTGCCGCCTACCATTTTTCTGACTACTTCAATTGCGTGTACGCCAGAGATGACCATGGCTATGATGGGCTGGTCTGCGAAATCATTGATTAATTTTGCTCGAACATGGTCTCCGTTGCGTTCTGCAATTTCTGGACCGTAATGTTCATCGATGATTGCTTTGCTGGGTACGGTGAGTTTGAGGGCAACTAACTTTAGTCCGGCTTTTTCAAATCTTGTTATGATCTCTCCGGAGAGCTGTCGCTTGACGGTGTCTGGCTTGAGCAATACTAGTGTGTGTTCGTTCATTTCTTTACCTTTACCGCAGCTTTTGGTGTTGCTTTAACCGCGGCTTTGGGAGCCGCCTTTGCGGGTTTGGCTGCAGGTGCTGCTTCTGCCTTTTCTTTGCGAGCCGTTCTTGTCCACGTTGTGTGTCGTGGGGTTCGCTTCAACTTTTGTAAGTATTGTAGGCATTTTCGTGAGCAGAAGTTGAACATTCTTCCGTCATTCTTGACGAATAACGTTCCAGTACCTATGGGTATGGTGTTGCCGCAGAATGAGCATCGCGCCATTATCCGCCACGTCCTCCCTTGTTGAGGGGTCGTGCTTCAAATTCTGTCTCTCTTAGGAGTAGGATGTCTTCTTTTTGTACGGGACCCTTAACGTTTCTTCGTAGGACTTTGTCCTTGTCTCTTCCGTCTAGCACTCTGCACCGTACTTGGGTAGCTTCGCCTCGTGCGCCGGTTCTTCCTATGATTTCTTCTACTCGGGCAGGGGTTGCTTGGGTAAATCGTACTGCGCCTGCTTCTTTTTGTTCAGGCTTGTCCCTTCTAGTCTTTTTGGGCTTGACCTCTTCTGGTTGTTCCTTTTCAGCCATTATTCTTTCTTGTCTTCCTTAGGTTCTTCTTTCTTCTCTTCCTTTGGCTTCTCTTTCTTTTCTGCCTTAGGTTCTTCTTTCTTCTCTTCCTTTGGCTTCTCTTTCTTGTCAGCCTTAGGTTTTTCTTCCTTCTTTTCTTCTGCTTCAGGAATGCCTATCTGTGCGATCAATTTTTCTGCGTCGCCAGCTTCAGTTACGGCTACTGCGCTTGTTGGCACGCCTATGCCTGCTGCCACGCCTAGCTCTTCTTTGTTAACTAAGTTTACGAGAGGTACTTGTTTCTCTTTTGCTAGGGGACCAATGTGCATAACCACTTCTGGTGGGGATACATCGCTTGCGAGTACAACAAGTTTTGCCACGTCTCGCTCTAAAGCTTTGGTGACTTCGTTTACTCCTCGCTTGATCTTACCTGTATTTCTGGCTGTTTCAATTGCTTCCAATGCTGCGTCTTTTTGGTCCATAGCGTCCTCCTCGAGGATAGAAACCCTCGCTCAGGGTGTTTACACCCTTCATCACTAGTAAACTTTCATGCACGCGGCTCCTTTATAAACTTTTGCTTAGGTTTATAGGTTACAAGCTTTTTTCAAAGTCATGCCCGATCTTACGATTGCACGATTGAACGGAAACTCAAACGAGTTTAGTGATGTCCTCAAAGGTTTGGAAGGTCTGGATCATGCTATTGCATTCGTTTACCATCGAGGTAATTTTAAGGATTGGGAAACCTCTGACATGGTAAAACGTGTCGAATTGAATGCCTTGGTGGTTTGTGAGTATAGTGAGGAAAGTGGTTCGTGGACAGTCTATCAAGGCCAGGACGTTCAGGCAGGAACTAACTTGGAGGATCGAAGAAGGATCTCTAACGACTTTCCAGAAGTAGATATTGGCGCGTACACCCAACCTAATGACATGTTTGGGTCACTCAAAGGGGATGCAGTACCCGCTGTTGTAGCATTTCCCTCAGGCCCACGCCAGAGGATCTACCGGTTTGTGGGCAAAGCGGTCGAAACGTTTGGTCATCGTGAAGGTCAGAAAGTGGCAGTCGTTCCTGTAGGACGAAAAGACCCGATCAGCGTCTTGGAAAGACATGCTAACAACTATGGATTCTCGTATGCTGCAGACAGCAAACCTAACGGTGCGCGCATCGAGCATGTTTGGGAACTTGGATAAGGTTTATAGCTAAGGACTTTTTTCTGACGGGAATGTCTTCCATTCACATTTCCAGGATTAGTTTTTCTTCCTTCAAACAAACTTCCTTTGATGAGCTTTCGCCTCAGTTGGATGCTATTGCTGAAGGTATTGTCTTTTTGGGCCCTGTAAAAATGGATTGCTATGAAGGTTGGAAGGAAGAACTTCAAGAAAGCGTGAAGGGCACAAGAAAGGGAGTTGTTACGTATGTGGAAAGGGGAACTGCTGAGCAATATTTCACGTTTACCACACCCCAAGCGAAGAATAGGGCTAAGGAGGAACGCCTCCCCGACAGAAGGTTCCACCAAAAGGGCACAGGTGATACCTCAGTTTGCATCGGGACCTTCACGTATCCACACATAATCATGCCTGTCCAATCTGAAAGACACCACCTGGTAGCATTTGGTCACGGTCCTAATCCTGAAATAAGCGGTAAGCTCGTGGAAGGCTTTTGCGACTATCCGTCGAGAAACGTGCTTGCCGTTTCCATGCAAGGAGACTTGCCTTTTTTGCACTTGCAGACCAGTCCTGAGACGCTTGAGGCCACAAACAGGCTGACTTCAACGTATGAAAAGGGGGGCCCTCGAACGCTTACCTTGGAGACCGTAGGTGAGACAAACGAAAGGGTAACAACCCTAGAATGGCGGCTCCAATAAGCAAATTTATAAGCCACGCGGCCATTTTTTCAGTAATTATCAATGTTTGTCGTCATAATCGCCGAATTTTGGTAAGGTTTATATAGAATATTACTACTCTATGGAGAATACAATGTTGGGAGGAAACACGATGAAGAAAATGTTAATAGCTCTGATGTGTTTGCTAGTTCTCGCGACGAGCGCAGCAGCACTTCAAGTACCAGAAGGAGGAACCGTAGCGTTCGGAAATAACAATCAAGATAGAGATGTGAATGCCACAAGGACATTCACCGTCACAAATGAGGACGCCAACACCACTAGCGTCACGGTTACTAGCACCCTGGCAAGCAAGTTTAAAGCGCGATTTAGCCCTTCCAACTTTAGCTTGATCGCAGGCGCAAGCCAAGTAGTAACTGCAACAGTATTCGTACCTGTAGACTTTGATGCCGTCAATGATAACTTAGACGAAACCGCCTTTGCTATCGGCGCATTCCAAATTAAGGGTACCCTAGGTGCAGGAAACGACACAACCGTTTCAGCAACCTTGCAAGCAGAAAACAGATTACGATTTAGCGATGGAGATGTAAGAATCTCCGGAAGTTTCTCGAAGACTGAAAGCATTCGAGACAGAGACCGCGTTGATGACTTGAAGCCAGGCGACAGCCTAAAGATCGAAATCGAAGCAGAGAACACGTTCTCTGACAGACGAAGACGAACTGATGGCCCAAGAAACATCGACATTGACTTCGATGACGTGAGAATCGACATTGACGTTAGTGGCGCAGAAGACTTCGATATCGATGAGGAAGACGACAGCTTCTCCTTGCCAGCAGACGAGGAAGAATCCGCAAGCTTCACCATAGACATCGAAGACGACGCTAGAGATCGAAGCCATACAGTTACGGTACGAATTGACGGCCGTGATGATAACGGTGCTAGACACGGAGAGTTGATCACCTTCACTCTTGACGTGGAAAGAGACGCTCACGACCTAGTGTTGCGACAGATCAGCTTCACACCTTTGAGAGTGGCCTGTAACAGAAATGTTATCGCCACAACTTCCTTACTAAACAGAGGAAGAATCGATGAGGACGAAGCAGGCATCCAAGTAGAAATTCCAGAACTTGGAGTTGTCGAACGAAGCTCATTAGTGGACATTGATGAAAACGATGAGGCAAGCGCAAGCGTAACCTTCAGTATTGAAGACAGGGTTAAACCTGGAACTTACGCAGTGCGAGTGTTCAGCGTGTATGACGTCACAACCAAGAACAACTTCAAGGACTTGTCCTTCACGGTTGAAACTTGCGAAGACAACATAGCACCAACAACGCCAGTAGTTACACAACCACCCGTGGTTACACAACCACCTGTGGTGACCGTACCTCCTGTTGTTGTGAGCCCGCCAACCACACCACCCGTAACAACCACGCCAGTGACACCTACCGTACCAAACGTTGTAGGTACAAGCTCTAGCGCACCAAGTTACACCTGGGCATTGGTAGCAGGCATCATCGTTGTAGCCGCCTTGATAGTGTTCTTGGCTGTTCGCTTTGCTAAGCAATAAATTTTTATTTTTCCTTTACGGAAATATTTTTAAACTACTCGTAATTCTATAGTAATATGAAATGGTTTGAGGGTACGGTAATCGACTATTATATGTCGTATAAGTTTACACCAGGATTCAAAGCAGTTTGTAAGAGTACACTCGCAAAGGTCCGCAAAAACAATCCAGATATACCTCTTGAAGAAGGAAGTCAACCTGACGATCCGTGTCTTGTCGTTTCCTTAACAGATATGGCAGAAAGAAGTCACTATCACAGTAACTACAAGAGTTCGATCGCGGTGCATCCCGTATTTTTCCGCCCCGCAACCGGAAGACAAATAATGATCCAACCGTAAATCCTCCGTTTTTTCTTGGGCAACGCATATAAAACAATTTTTGTGGCAAGAAAAGCATGAAATATGTTTTCATGTTATTGCTGCTCGCCGTCCCTTGTAACGCGATAGTCATCTCGCATGTTTTGTACGACGCAGAAAGCGAGAGCACAGGCGAGTTTGTTCGTTTATATAACAACGACACCACCTTAATAAACCTCGATGGGTGGTACATCAGCACGCTCACAAGCGAGAAGGATGCTGTCCTAGGCGCGATTACGCTGTTTCCTGGCCAGTATTATACAATAGGAGATGTGAATACTAGTGCAGATCATATCGAGGCTATCACGCTCAAAAACAGCGATGCAGGCGTTCGATTAATGCATAATAACACTATAAAAGACGTCGTGGGATGGGGCTCTCCACCAAGTGGTTGGTTTGATGGGAATGCTGCAGAATCTGTTGAGGAGGGCAACATTCTTACGCGAACGAGCTACACTAACAACAATTTAGAAGATTTTTCTGTCAAAGAAGAATCTTTGAACCTCTCTGTGGAGATCGTGGTAGAGAACAGCGTGTTCATGACGGATGATCTACCAGAAGAAGGCTACCAAATACTTCCTCGTGCAGGGGAGACACGTATCGTCCAAGTGTTTTCTACCGCTCCGGTGGTTTTCTTGAACAAAACCTACCTGCCAGACAATGGTGTTGCACTACTCCCCTTAGCATACAGCTTGCCGCCAAAGAATTATTCTATCATCACCACCAAAACTTTAACCTTTGAGTACCTTCCCTTGAGGAGTGTGAGACTTCTAGACAGCAAACTCATCTTGAAGGGTCTAGCCGGAGCAACATTAGAAGGAAGTCTGCGTTTTCAGAACATCGGCAACATGCCTTTGACCATGAACATGCGGAGTACGCTAAACTTTAGCATGCAACTTCTTGACTCTGCAGTCAAAGTCGGAGATAATGCGAGTCTACGTATCCGAGCAACCTTACCCGTGAGCACGCAACCGCAAACATACAAAGGAGTGGTGAGTTTTAGTTACTAATCTTTACGATTTCTAAAAGAAGCAAAGCAACTTTTCTTTAGCCAGCACTGTTCGCACTGGTCTATGCCTTCATGGTCCCTACCAAAGCAGGGATCTTCCTCAAGCTTTAACATCTTAATAGGATTACTCACAAACATAGATAGTAGTGGAGAGTATATAAAATCTTCTCATAACCTTTTAAACCCGTAAAACGTCTTGCATGGCCTTTAGAAAGTCTATGGCGCGAGCTCGCAAGTCATCAAACTGCTTGCCAGACATTTTTGCTATGTTTCTGTGCGTGATATCCTTTTGTAACGCGTACAATTCATCCATGGTGTCTACCACTTTTGCTTTGACCATGCCTTTCTTTACTAACGTATCTCTAAGCATTCTTCCCACCATGGCAGGGCTGGGCGGGAGCTGGCCGTGCTTCATCAGGGCAGCGTGTGCGATGTCAATACAGGCCCAGTACAAGTCAATGCACGCTTGTAAGATGTGCCAGTCCGCGTTCTGCATGGTAATGGGTGCGCGAGCAGCGTAATTGTTCACACTCTCTCGCGAAGGACGGATCTTTCCTTCTTGCAACAACACTTGCAAAGGTTCAAACACGCCCACATCGTAGAAAACTACGCCATCTCTTAGCATGTTCATCAGTACGGGATCTCCTTGTCTCGCTTGCTCCCATAAGGTAGAAATTTTTAGGGTGTTTATGTGGAATCTTTTGCTGATCTCAGCCCCGACTCTTTCAACAATAATCCGGTAGGCTTCTACAACAGATGGGGTGACCACCCTAGTAAGGTCATCGATCACTAGCAATACATCAATATCGTGTTCGTGTTGTGGTTCTCCAGTGGAACTGCCAAACAACACGCAACATTTCAAGAATTCTCCTAGTTCTTTGGTGAGATCAGAAGATAGCTTACGAACGAGCTTGGCGTCATCAAGATTAAGCTTGTGTTGATGCACCTCCCGTTTAGGAATATTGAATTCCATACGAGTAGTGACAAGGACACCCCTTTTAATGGTTTAGCACTCTCCTTAGGTGGGCACACTAGATGTGTGGAGTGCCTGTTCGGTGATTACGATACTCATAAATAGCTAGTGTGTGTGAGGGAAGTAATGCTTTCTGCTTATGCTGAAGAAATAAACGAAGCTCTCGAGACATTAGTCATGCCTGAGGAAGAAATAGAGAGCGTTGAAGCTACTGTAATGGAAGAGATTGAAGCTCCAGGATGGCAGTACGAAAGCGTAGACATCACAGAGTATTGGGCCATGCCTGACGCTGTTGATGCCACTTTTTATTACGATCTTGAGGTGCCAGAAGATACTTACTCTGATGGTGGCAAGAGTTATACGGTCACCATGGAAGAAAAGATGGAGGTAGAGATAGAGGATGCCAAGATAGCCTACGCCCTCGGCTCTACGCCTGACACAAAAGGTTTTACTGTGCTAGAACAAGAGCATAGGAAGTGGTGGAAGAAAGTGAATCAGTTATGGATGTTTATGACGTATGACCTTCTAGGCTTGTGAACTCCGGAGTGTTGACAGTTTTTTCGTCTTCTTTGAAATGAAACACTCCTTTGAACTTTTCTCCAGCTAAGACTTTGGGCAGCCAATGCTTGTCTGCATCCCACATGCGATCAAAAGGAAGCGAGGGTAGAGGCAGCCATTCCCACAACATCTCTCCCGTATCCTTAACCTCTCCTTCCCAAGAATGGACACGGAACACTCTTACTACTTGGCTCCACTCCTTGTTGATAGGAAAATGAAAATGAAGTTCTGCGCACAACTCACAATCCTCTCTTCTTGCCGTAACCCCGTCAGTCTCCTCATGCAACTCTCTTAGTGCGCAAGCGAGAGCATCCTCATCAGACTCTTCTTCCATTCCACCAGGCATGTTGTAGTTTCCCTTACCAAGATTTCTTTGCTTCATGCCTAGAAGTATCTTATCATCTTTTGTAAGAACGCATAAGGTTGCTTGCTGCATGACTCTCCCTAATCTGCCTCATTTAAGTATGTTCGCCAAGAAGGAAGTCCACGTAGTTTAACAATGACTCTCGTTCCTTGCAGGGATCTGCGCCCGCGTACCAAAGCAGACTTTGGTTGCAGATCTTGCCAAATTCCTGGTGTACAACATGTTCTTGTTTCAGATGCTGCGTCATACGTAAAATAAAACCTGGCATGACAAAGTTAACGCCAAGAGTATACTTGTGGTCCCTTAGCTTTCCCTTAGAATTGTACCATTCTCCTCTCGCGAGCCTCTCAATAGGTCCCTTGCCCACAATGAGCGTATCTGCAGTTACTGTGTCGTAAAGCATCAAACGTATGACAGGATCAGCATTCTTGGTTGAGTCTGCCACTAAAGAGTATGACCCGTTGGCTGAAACATCAACTTTGGAAGTGGCACCCGTTATCGTGAATTGGACCTCGTGACCCCGCTCGTAATCTTTGTTCGCACTGCGCTCAAGAAGCACCAAACGTGGAGAATCTGGTCTCCTTACTAGCCAATCCTTTAATAAGTCCTCCTGAAACACGAGTGTCCCTTCAAAGGTTTTCCCCTAGTTGTTCGCCACGCGCGTGGTGGGCGAGTTCATGGCTAGTAAAGGAAGACATGTGATCTGTCCAAGTGTCATAAATTATTATTGCTAATCTACTAGGAAATATCTTGTCTACGGGAAGCGCTTTTCTTATGATGTCTTGTGATTTGCCAGATAATTCGTTAATGCTGTTCCATGTGGCCGTATTGGCTTCTGTGTTCGTAGCTGGATTTCGGGCAGGAAGGGTCAACGTTCGGTCTGCTCCTTCAGCAGGAGAAAATATTGCAGAAGCTATCGCACAGCCAATTCCTGTGATAAACAAATTTTTTAGATTATATCCCCATGCACGCATTATGTTGTCCTCACTCAGTAATATCTTCATAAGCAGGTCACTTATAAACCTGCTCTGGAAAATAGCGGCGTAACCGGCACATATAAATAACGGTTACTCTGCAAGAACGCTATGAGCGACAATAAGTCGACAATGGCATTGTTTGTGGTAGCGCTTGTTGCCTTCGCAGCCGTTGCCATGAACACAGAACTTGCCAGCACCGGCATGTACCAAACCCCAAACATCTACTCTTCTCAGACCGCACCGATAAGCTCGTATAGAGGCGTTGCGTACGGTCCTCGATGGTCAGAACAAAGAGCTTTTACCACCACTAAAAGAAATGTAGTAGTGTCAAGACAAAACCAAGTTCCTAACTCACAAGATTCAAGACGAGTGTTATCACAATACCCCGTAGGTGTTGAGGACGCCCTACAAGTGCCTGCGTACACTCCGAGAACGTATCCTTACTCAGGATATGGAAATGAGGCTACGTATGGCTCGCGAACGTACAATAGCGTGGTTCAACGCACACCTTACCAGATAGAAAACGTACAAAGACCTTCTTACACCGGAACAAACCCTGCAGTGTCTGGATACACACACAACTCCGGGCAAGCCAGATTCTACGCGAGCACCTTCCAAAGAGGCAATGATGTGAAAGGCAGCCAACACTTGAACACCGGTCAAGTTCCTACAACAAACTGGAGATAACCCGTAAAAGTTTATAAACCTCCACCGCCTTTCTTTTTCATGAGCAGAGCAACGTTCTTGTTGAATATTCAGGATAAGGTGACCGTAGAGGGAGACGCGACGTGTACACCACACCACCTCCCTCACAGGCTTCCTTATGGAGAACCTATTTCAGATGAATCTTGTCATTATCACCATGGCATGTTGAGAATGTCCCACCACGTTCCTTTCTGCATCCTTCTTAGGTGCCAACACTATCAAACAATGATGGACGCCTACAGGAATAAAGAATTTAGTTCTAAAGAACCAACAGCCAAGGCAAGGGGTCGAGTGCAGTAGCAGGACACCAAGAACGCATCTACAAATAGCCCCCCGCAGAAAGATCACTTCACAAGACGCATGAATTGATCGCGAGAGATTTTCAGGTCCTTCTTGACTATTTTAAGTAACAGTCCCGGACCGATGTCCTCACCAGAATGATGAGGTATGGTAGCTCTCCGGCCATCGGCATGCTTGTACACCATATGACTTCCGGTGGTGTGACTATACGCGAAGCCTAACTTGCCAACTATCTTTCCTACTTCTCTCCCAGTAAGTTTAGGTAGTTTCACACTTCTATTTGTTTTACACCAACAAATTCGTGTAAGAGCTCTGGTTGGTCTTCAGACTCGAGATAGGCCTTAATGGCTTCCTTAGTTCTTTGCATTAGCTCATCCATCGACTTAGCTTGCGTATGACAACCCGGCAAGCCAACCACTTCTGAAACAAGCCATCCTTCCTCGTCTTTTTCTACTAAGACCGTAAATTTTGCCATACCCGTATGTAGCAAAGTAGGTATATAAAAGTTTGCAAGGATAGCTCCGCGCGGACTAGAATAGGCAGGTTAGAAAAAACAGGGCTAACAGGCAGAGAAAATGGCACAATCTTTATAAGGAAGAAAAGCATTACAATTATATGACAGAATTAACATTGAAAGGAGTCCACAACGAAGTGGAAGAATTGAAGAAAGAAGTTAAAAAAATGAAGGTTCTTGTAGAAGAGGATTTCGAGCTTAGCGAGAACGCAAAAAAAGAACTAGCAGAATCCAGAAATGAAGACGTTTCTACCTACGTAGATGAAGAAGAAGTCACCAAAGAATTCTCATGAGTTACACCATAAAGTGGAGACCCCAAGCAGTAAAAGGTCTTAGAAAAATTCCTAAAGAAATCGCAAAAAAACTCGTTCGCAGAGTGAATGCTAGCAAAGAAAACCCCAAATCTGCATTAGAAAAAATGGAAGACTATGATACCTACAAGTGTCGGCAAGGGGACTATCGAGCCATCATCGACATATTGGAAGATCAAAAAATAATTGCAGTCAAAGTAGTAGACCATCGTAGGAATATTTACAAAAACAGATAGCCCCGCGCGGACTCACGACACCAGGGGTTGATATCGAGGGCTAATAAGGCGCTCTGCGCATACAGCTTGAAACTGAGTCTACACCCCCACCGAGTAATGTATATAGAAGATTCTTTTCCAAGATCTAATGGCTAAGTTACTACCTCAATCTCAGGATGAGGCTCAATAGGCCAATCACCAGGATCAGCAGACGCCACTACCTCAATCTCAGGATGAGGCTCAATAGGCCAATCACCAGGATCAGC
>Ga0187833_10000435_pt1 | contig 48103 bp, 54 predicted proteins | sample ETNtaG_37_FD_167968 | JGI IMG/M metagenome (GOLD analysis project Ga0187833, IMG submission 167968) | Marine microbial and viral communities from oxygen minimum zone, Eastern Pacific Ocean - ETNP2014_SV_400_PacBio MetaG (Illumina Assembly) | ecosystem: Environmental > Aquatic > Marine > Hypoxic...
TTCTATGCCTTTGTTTGCTAAATCCCTAGCAACCCGTTCTCCTCTTAAGGTTCTTAGTGCTTGTGCTCTTGAGCCAACACGTCCAGCGCCATGAGCTGTTGAGCCAAAAGAAATCTCTTCTGCTTTTTTTGTTCCTACAAGTAAATAAGATGCAGTTCCCATGCTTCCAGGTATTATTACTGGTTGTCCTATGTTTCTGTAAACTTCTGGAACTTCTGTTCGTCCAGGGCCAAAAGAACGAGTTGCACCTTTTCTATGAACGCAAACTTCTACTTGTTTATTGTCAATTTCATGTTTTTCGAATTTTGCTAGGTTATGACAAACATCATAAACTTGGTTCATTCCATCACTAGTTCCAAAAACTTTTTTGAAAACATCTCTTGTCCAATGCGCTATCATTTGTCTGTTGGTAAAGGCAAAATTAACAGATGCACACATTGCATTGTAATATTTTTGGCCTAGTTCTGATTTTATTGGTGCATTAATAAGTTCTCTATCTGGTAAATTTTCATCATTTAATTTTTTAATTTTGTTGTATTTTTTAATAACTTTTTCCATATCTTTTGGCCTTAAGACAGCGCCATCTTTGTCAAGAAATTTAAAACCGTTCCAATAAGGCTCGTTATGAGAAGCAGTTATTATTATCCCACCATCAGTTTTAAAGTGCTTTACAGCAAATTCTATCATTGGAGTGGATGCTATGCCTAGGTCTATAATGTCACAATTCAATACTTCAAAAATTGTGTTTTTTAATATGTCTTTAGAATGCCTAGTGTCAGTACCTATAACAATTTTTAATTTTTTATTTTTAAATTTATTATTTAATAATGAAATATAGGAATAGGTATACCTAGCAGTAACTTTTTCATTTAAACCATCATCATAAATACCCCTAATACCTGAAAAAGACTCTATAAGTGGCATATAAACAGAAGTAATTTTGTGGTATATAAGCTTTTTTGTAGAGAATTTGCAATACTACTTGTTCAGGTAAATAAAAGCATCTCTTATTAGACATAAAAACCTGTAAATACCAGAGAATGAAAAAAGTTTTTAAATACCCCTTTATTTGCTAAGCAATAGAATAAAATGGAAAAAATTTTTCAAGAGTTTAATCCAACATCAGGGCTAGAAGGCATAACACAATCAGATCTTATAACCAGAGTAAACGAGCTGTTAGGTGGGTTAAATGAAAGAGGGTATGATGTTTTAGTGCAAATTAATATTTCCAATGGGATGCCTGAGTTAAAAGGTGGGTGTGATGATTTAGAGCTAATTAAAAGTTGTAGGGGGATTCCTCCTACTATAATGGTGGGTGGTGATAAAGAAAAACAACTAGGTCTTAAAAAAGATGTTCTTAATCTTGCCCAACAACATGGATTAAGTTATAACTCTGGAAAGTGTTATACCCAAACCAAATAAAATATTGATTCCTTCTATTTATTTTCCTTTCTTTACCTCTGGTTTTTTGCTATAATAGACGCTATTATATTCTCTTCATCAGAATCAGTAACTGCTATAAAAATATCTGCACCTTTGATCTTGGAACTTTCCACAACATTCGCATCACCTATACGCCCCTGTATGCATAATACATCTAAATTTTTTTGGATTTGATCAATCTTTTTACCATCATTGTCCATAATGGTAACATCATGACCTTCCCCCTATAAGGTTTCTGCAATCTTTATTCCAACTTTTTCAATGCCGTAAATGACTATCCTCATTTTTCCTCTTTTTGTTTGATATGAGTTCTAACCAACTTGTATATAAAATATTCTTTTACGTTTTTAACCTTTTAACACAGCTAATGGTGCTAACCTAGCAACCAAATTACCTATACCTAACTTATGGCTTGTTTTAACAACTTCATCAATATCCTTGTAAGCCTGCCATGTCTCTTCAGCAAGTCCTTTCCATGGGCCTTTGACAATAATGCCTTTTGTTTCTAAATCTCTTTTAACCTGTTCGCCTCGATAGTTTCTTATTGCCTCATGTCTTGACATTACTCTTCCAGCGCCATGAGCTGTGCTTCCAAATGATATTTCTTCAGCTTTTTTTGTTCCTACAAGCAAATAAGATGCAGTTCCCATGCTTCCAGGTATTATAACTGGCTGGCCTATGTTTCTGTAGATTTCTGGAATTTCTTCTCTTCCAGGTCCAAAGCTTCTAGTAGCACCCTTTCTATGAATGCAAACTTCCACTTTTTTGTTGTCAATTTCGTGCTTTTCAAATTTTGCCAAATTATGGCAGACATCATAAACTTGAGCCATTCCTTCAGAGCTTCCAAAGATTTTTTTGAAAACATTCCTTGTCCAATGCGCTATCATTTGTCTGTTGGCAAAGGCAAAATTAACAGAAGCAGACATAGCATTGTAATATTTCTGTCCCAGCTCTGAGCTTATTGGAGCGTTTATTAATTCCCTATCTGGCAAATTAGCAATGCCATATTTATCTTCCATCTTTTTGATGTAATCAGAAGCAACCTGGTGACCTAAGCCGCGAGAGCCGCAATGAATCATAGCCGTTATTTGTCCTTCTTCATCTATACCAAAACTTTTTGCAGTTTCTCTGTCAAAAATCTGGTCAACTTTCTGGATTTCAAGGAAATGATTTCCAGCTCCTAAAGTTCCAAGCTGAGGCATACCTCTTTGTAAGGCTCTTTCAGAAACATCTTTTACATTTGCTTTCATATTTCCATATTCTTCTGTTCTCTGCAAATCTTCTTCTGTTCCATAACCCTGCTCTATAGCCCATCTTGCCCCTTTGCTTAAAACTTCTATTAAAACGTCTTTAGTAACTTTTGTAATGCCCTTTTTGCCAACTCCTGCTGGCACTTCTTTGTAAAGTTCTTCTAAAAGCTGTTTTCTTTTTGACAAGACATCATTTACCTTCAAGTTTGTTTTCAGTAAGCGGACACCACAATTAATATCGTAACCAACGCCTCCTGGAGATATAACACCAGTTTCCATATCAAACGCTGCAACTCCGCCTATTGGAAAGCCGTAGCCCTGATGAGCATCAGGCATTGTATAAGCTGCTCTCTGGATCCCTTTTAAGCATGCAACATTTTTTGCCTGTTCAAGAGTTTTATCTTGTTTTATTTTATCAAGAATTTTTTCAGAAGCATAGATAATAGCAGGCACTTTCATAGGGCCCTGTTTATCCATCTGCCATGTAAATTCATTTATTTTTTTAAGTTCCATCCTTAACTAAAAAAGAATTTTTACCTATTTAAATAATTTATTAAAACAAAAATCCTAGAACTGGTCCTTTATCAAGAATTCAGGAAAGTAATTGCTCTTATGTATCTTGTATAAAGGGATGCTTTCAATCTGCTGTATCAGCAAAGTGAATTTCTGCCTTATCTCTATCTCTACCTTTCTAAATTCCATTGTATCAGATGTTTCTATTTTTATTTCTATATCCCACTCACCCAGTGTTTTTACTATACTGACTACATTTGGATGAACCTTTAGATAATTGACCATGTCATTTTCCATTTCTGGAGCAATGTTATGGTACTTTATTAATAACAAATTTGAAATATAACCCATCTCTCTTGAATTTAGCACTGGTTTAAAACCAAGTATGATTTTTTCATTACGAAGTTTTTTTATTCTTTGCATGATTGTTTTTGGAGTTACAGAAAGCATCTCAGCAATTTTAACAGAACTTTTTCTTCCATCTTTTGACAGTTCATTGAGAATCTTCATATCAATATCATCAAATTTTTCTGATATAGGATTTATAATTTCAGTCTTCCTGTCTCCACCAATAATTATCTGATCATACATACTTCCAGAAATGTATTTTCTTCCAAACCACCTTACCACTATTGTTGTGAGAACATTGTAATTCTGAACTTGTTTTGGAAATTCCACTATAAAATTTTTTAACGCTTTATTAAATCGTGAAGGGTTTGTTGTAAGAAAAGTACAGATCAAATCATATCTTCCACCACATCTTACTAAATAAGAGGTACGAGTATCTGAGATGAGGTAACTCAATAGTTCATCAAATTTTTTTTCGCTGACATAACTTAACTTAAAGAAGACACGAAAATTGATAATATTGAATTTTGAGTAATCTATTATAGTTTCAAAATTCTGAATGAATCCTTTTTCAATTAATGAATTTACAGTATAACTAATCTGTTGCTGGCTTCTTCCTATTTTCTTTCCAATTTTCGATAAAGGCTGTCTTGAATTTACCTCTAGTTTGCTCAAAACAGACCTTTCTACTTTTCTTAGCATTTTTATGACTTATATTTTGTTAAATATTACTTATTATATAAAAATATTACTATTTCACAAGAGAAATACCTAGATATTATTATAAATATTACCTCTTAGGCATATATAGAGATAGTATGCTAATAATTCACAAAATTAGAGTTTATAGGATATGTAATTAGAATGAACAATAAATATGGGGTTATAGGAATTTTAGGCGGCATGGGTCCCGAAGCAACCAGTAATATGTACCGGGAAATTATTAGTTCTACCCCTGTAACAAAGGATCAAGAACATATTCCAGTTATCATTTACAGCAATCCCCAAATACCAGATAGAACTAAAGGAATTCTATATGGGGGAGAAAGCCCCTTACCAGAATTACTTGCAACAGCAAAAAAATTAGAGTATTCTGGTGTAGATTTTATTATAATTCCATGTAACACGTCTCATTTCTTCATTAAAGAAGTTCGAGCCTCTGTTAATATACCTGTGATTAGCATGATTGAAGAAACTCTTGCATTTGTAAAAAATAAATATCCTGATGTAAAGAAAGTTGGACTCCTGGCAACTTCTGGCACAGTAAAGACAAAGATATATCATAGGGCTTTTAATCAAGAAGGTATAGAAGTAATCGCTCCAGAGAACTCTGAACAAGAAACATTAGTGATGGGTGCAATATATGATTCTGAAGGAATTAAAGCAGGATACAAAAAAACATCTAGAAAACTATTATTAAAAGCTGCTCTTTTATTGAAAGAGAGAGGAGCCGAACTAATAATGATGGGTTGTACTGAAATACCCTTAGCCCTAAAACAAAAATATGTTGATTGTGTTTTAATAGATCCTACTCCGATTCTTGCTGAGAAAGCTGTTACATTAGCTAAATCAGTTGATAATAGTAAAACAATTTTGATAGAAGAAAAAGAAGAACGAATATGAAATTAGCCATAATACATCAAGACTTAGAATGGAGTGAAAAGGAGTTAAACAGACTATTTCGGGGTAGAGGTATAGATTCTAAACTCTTTGATATAAGAAAAAATACAATAGAGGATATTATTGGACCTCCAAAAGAACGTGTTGACCTTGTTTTAAATAGAGTTTATGCCTCAGTTGCCAATAGAAATTATTTAGATAACATGAGGACCTTGGATTTACTTGTAAAAATAGAGGAAAAAGGTATTCCCTGCTTGAATTCTGTTGAGGCAACCATATTTGATTATAGTAAGAATCTTTCTGCTCAAAGAATGAAACAAAACAATATTTCAACTCCAGACACAATATATATCAATGCATTTAATGAAAACGAAAGAGACAATGTTGATTCCTTTATTGAAAAATATGGTTTTCCTATTATTATGAAAAGAGACATAGGTGGTAGGGGGAAAGATTTATCTAGAATCGAAAATTATGAAAATCTCTTGAAGGTTCTTGATACTGTTTTTTCAGAGAATTACTCAAAAAATTATGCTGCTGGTTTTGTACTGCAACCTTTTATTCAACCTACCAAGGACCATGATTATAGGATTGCCATTGATGGCAAGGAATTAGTTTATGCGGATGGCAGAACATTATTAGCAATGAATGGAGAATCGCCATGGATAGCAAGTATTTCAAATGGTTCTCAGTTAGTTGAGTATGTGCCTGATCAGAAAGAAGTAGAATTAGCAATCAAAGCTACAGAATCCATAGGAGCCTCATTTAATGTAGTCGATATGACTTTTACAAGAAATGGGCCTATGATAATTGAAAATAATCCTACTCCAGGTTATAATCCTTCAATTCCTAGTAATTCTATTCGAATAAAACAGTTTGTAGAGAGCATAGTTAATAGATATGAGGCAGAAAATAAACCACAATTACTAACACCAAACATAAGTATTTAATATACTAAATCACAAATCCAGCACAACCTGCACCATTACATTATCCTTTTTTTCTTTTACTTCCATTTCATTGTATGTGACTGCTTTTATATCGCCACTTGTTTCATAATTTTCTGCTTTGTCTCCAATTGCAGTAGCTTCTAGCTTATATGCATTATTTATTTTTTTTATTTTTATGTTTTTAATCGAATTTAATAAAAAATTATTGGAATCTAATAAAAATAAAAATTCTTCCAGAAAATTGTACAACAATGATTTTAAGTCTGTGCCTTCTGCTTTGATTCCTTTCTTTATTTTTTTATTGATTTTTTTTGTATCTGTAATTATCGAAAACATGGCTAAAGCTGCATTACTAAAGGCTTCTTCCATGCTCTTTCCATAAGCCTGGAATTTGGCATCTGCAGTGTGTTCTAAAAATTTGTATTTCTCCATAAGGATATGTGAAATCTTGATGTTTAAAAAGGTTCAGAAAACAATTAATTTTTATATTTATTTTCAATATTGAAATAAAATAGTATAAAAGTAACAATAAAATACATTTTCTCGACGGTAAAATTGAGCGAAAGATTTATATATGCTCTACTATTATATTTACCTCGTTGAGGGTCTAAATCTATAATGAAATTATCATTTAAAATAACCAAAATTTAGTCAAAAAACCAGAACAAAATGGAAGCTAGTAAAGATGATTATGGAGCAAAAGACATTCAGGTTCTTACTGGATTAAGTGCAGTACAAAAACGTCCAAGCATGTATGTAGGGGATACATCTCTAAGAGGATTGCATCATTTAGTTTTTGAGGCTGTGGATAACAGCATAGATGAGGCTATGGCTGGGTTTTGCAACAAGATTGTTGTAATAGTGCATAAGAATAATTCTGTAACAGTCATAGACAATGGGAGAGGCATTCCTGTTGGTATACATCCAAAATATAATAAATCAGCAGTTGAAATTGTAATGACTAAGCTGCATGCAGGTGGAAAATTTGACAAAAAAACATATAAGGTTTCTGGAGGATTGCATGGTGTTGGCATTTCTGTAACAAACGCCTTATCTAAAGAATTAATTGTGGAAGTAAAGAGAGATGGAAAAATATACCAGCAAAAATACGCAAGAGGAAACCCATTAACAGAGCTTAAAATTATGGGAGAATGTAACGACCGTGGAACAAAGATAACCTTTTTGCCTGATAATGGAATATTTTCAGAAACAGAATTCCATTTTGATACCTTATCCAGCAGATTAAGGGAGCTTGCTTTCTTAAATAAAGGGATCCATGTTACATTATTTGATGAGAGAACAGGTAAAAAGCAGGAATTCAAATATGATGGCGGCATAATATCTTTTGTTGAATTTCTCAATAAAAACAAGAATCCGATACATAAGGTAATATATTTTGAAAAGGAAAAAAACATGGTTAAAGTAGAAGTTGCCATGCAGTACAATATGGGCTACCAGGAAAATATCTTTACATTTGCTAACAACATAAACACCCAGGAAGGAGGCTCGCATTTAATAGGGTTTAAAACATCTTTGACGAGAACAATGAACAGCTATGCGGAAAAATTAAAGATTAATGATGCAAAGCTGTCTAGTGATGATGTGAGAGAAGGTTTAAGCGTGGTTATTTCTGTCCAATTGCAGGAACCACAATTTGAGGGGCAAACAAAAACAAAGCTTGGCAATTCTGATGTAAAAGGTATTGTTGAAAGCCTGGTTAATGAAAATTTGGGAACATTTCTGGAGGAAAATCCCAGTGTAGCTAAGCTGATTGTGGAAAAATGCGTAAATTCAGCTAAGGCAAGGGAAGCAGCTGCAAAAGCCCGCGAATTAACAAGAAGAAAAGGCGCATTAAATCATCATTCTTTACCTGGAAAACTTGCTGATTGCTCAGAAAGGGATCCTGCAAAATGTGAGCTTTATATTGTGGAGGGTGATAGTGCAGGTGGTTGTTTTTCAAGTGACACAAAAGTTGCACTAGCTGATGGAAGAAATTTATCTTTCATTGAATTAGTCAAGGAACATAATGCAGGAAAAGAACATTTTTGTTATACTATTTTAGATGACGGTAGAATAGGTATTCAAAAAATATTGCATCCAAGAAAAACAAAAAGAAATGTAGCAGTAATCAAAATTATGTTAGACAATGGTGAGGAGATAGTCTGCACTCCGGATCATTTATTTATGCTGAGAGATGGAACTTACAAATCTGCATCAGAACTTAATACATATGAGTCATTAATGCCCTTAAAACGTCAGCTTTCTCGCATAGGAAAACGAATTACAATTAAAGATTATGAACTTGTTTTTGATACAAAAGATAATCGTTGGATTTTTACCCATATTTTAGCGGACAGTTACAATATCAGACATGGTATTTACAGCGAACTTGATGGTCCTCACAAACATCATAAGGATTTCAACAAACTCAATAATAATCCAACTAACATTTGTAGGTTTTCAAGAGAAGAACACATAGCTTTTCATTCTATGTTCGTGGAAAAAAACCTAATGAGAAAAGATGTTTTAGAGAAACTTAGAAAAATACGACAAACTCCAGAATACCGAGAAAAAATAAGGCAAAAAATGTTGTTAATGCGAGATGAACTGAGAAAACGTGCAAAAGCTCAATGGGAAAATAAAGAATACAAAAAGTATATGGTAAAAAAATTTTTAGAATTTTATAATTCAAATCCAGATTATAGAAAAAAAACATTAGAACGTTTAAATAAAGCTCAAAAAGAATATTGGTCTTCTGCTGAAAATAGAAAAAGACAAGCTTTACGTACAAAGGAATTCTTTGAGAAAAATCCTAATACAAAGAATTTACTTTCCGAAATAGCAAAGAAACAGTGGGAAGATGAAAAACTTAAACAATGGAGAAGTGGAAAAACTAAACAACAGTGGACAGAAGAATTTAGATTAAAGAGAAAAAAAGCTTATAATAACACCTATTTTAAAAATACAATTAAGTTTATGAAATCTTTAGTAGATACTAAAGGAAATTTAAAAGATTATGACAAAGAAAGAGTAAAATCTGGAAATAAAAATCTACTCAAAAAAGAAACTCTTATTGAAAGATTTTTTAATCATGATGAAACTTCTATGTTGGAAGCAGTTGAGAATTACAATCATAAAATAAAGAAAATAATAAAGCTTGATAAGAAAATAGATGTTTATGATTTAGAAGTTGAAGGGACTCATAATTTTGCACTTGCATCAGGCGTATTTGTGCATAATTCAGCAAAACAAGGCAGAAATCGTAATTTTCAGGCTATCTTACCATTAAGAGGAAAAATCCTTAATGTTGAAAAGGCAAGATTAAATAAAATTTTTCAGAACGAGGAAATAACAACAATGATAACTGCTTTTGGGGCAGGGATATCTGAAGAATTAGATATTAATAAACTAAGGTATCATAAGGTAATAATTATGACTGATGCTGATGTAGATGGTGCTCATATAAGGACATTATTGCTGACTTTCTTTCATAGGTATATGAATCCTCTGATTACTGCAGGCAATGTTTATATAGCACAACCACCATTGTATAAGGTTACAAAGAACAAAAAAGTGCATTATGCGTACTCTGATGAAAAACTGGAGCAGCTATTTAAGGAAATTGGTAGAGATAAAGTATCTGTGCAAAGATATAAAGGTTTAGGTGAGATGAATCCGCAGCAATTATGGGAAACAACCATGGATCCAGAGCATAGGACTTTACTGCAGGTAAGCTTAGAAGATGCAGTTGAAGCAGATAAAATATTCACAATCCTTATGGGCGATCAGGTAGAGCCAAGAAGAGATTTCATACAACAGCATGCAAAAGAGGTTTCTAATCTGGATGTTTAAGATGGCATATGTAGATATTCTTGGATTTGTAGCAGGAACATTGACAACTATAGCTACTATCCCCCAGATTATTGAAGCTTTGAAAACAAAACATACAAAAGATGTTTCCTTTCTCACATTTTTAATACTGGATATAGGGATGTTTTTATGGCTTATCTATGGTATTTTAATATGGTCTATACCTGTTATAATCACTAATGTGATATCATTCATACTGGTATTTACCATGTTAATGCTAAAAATTAAGTATAAATAACCCTATTTCAATACAAAATCTTTTTAAATCAACTACATTTTCTCTTAAACTATGGCAAAAGCAAAAGTAATCAAGAAGGAATGGTATCCTATTCTAGCTCCAAAAATATTCCAAAATACTGTTTTGGGTGAGACTTATGTGTATGAGCCAGAGCAGATGGTTGGAAAGGGCATTACCAAGAACCTTATGAATCTGACTAATGATGTGAAAAGGCAGAATATAAACATTAATTTTGAGGTTGTTAATGTGCAGAATGGCAAGGCTTTTACGAATGTTACTGGCTATTATATGGTGCAGTCCTCAATCAAGAGACTAATCAGGAGGAATATTGAGAAAATTGACATGTCATTTTCCTGTAAGACTTCTGACAATAAAAATTTGCAGGTTAAGCCTCTCTTGATAACAAGGGCAGCAACAACAGGCTCTGTTGCAACAAAAATCAGAAAAAATGCACAGAATTTTTTGATAAAGTATATAAGTTCTATTAGTTATGATAATTTTATTAATGACCTGGTAAGCCATAAACTGCAGAATTCTTTAAGAAAAGATTTGAATAAAATTTATCCATTGAGGGTATGTGAGATAAGGTCAATGGAGATAGTGGATTTGGAAAAGAAGAAAGATGAGCAAAGCAAAGCGAAATTGGGTAAAAAGGAAAAGTTGGCAAAGAAAGCAGAAGAGAGCAAAGATGTTAAAAAGAAAGAGGAAAAACAGGTAAAAAAGGCAGAAAGTGAAGTAACAGAGAAGAAAGAAAAAGAACCAGCAGAAGTGAAAGAGAGCAAAGACACAAAGAGTAAAGAGGAAGAAGTGAAAGCAAAGGAAGGTAAAGATAAGCATCAGAAAGAAGAAAAAATAGAACAAAAAGCATAATTCTTAGGGAAACATATTAAAAGCAATACTATTCTTCTTGTTTGTATAGCCTCGTAGTGTAGCGGTCAAATTCCGGAAAGGAAGACAAATCATCTAGCCCTCTGGTGAGTGCTGCTTAGTGAAAGGCTGGGACCCAGGTTCGAACGCCGTTAAATTTCTATGAAATTTATGGCTTGAAAGTCCTGGCGAGGCTATTTTATTAAACCCAAAATGAAACTCATTGCACAAGGAGCAGAATCTAAGTTATTTTTGGATAAGAATAAGGTAGTTAAGGACAGATTCAGGAAAACCTACAGAATAAAGGAAATAGATGAAAGACTAAGAAAATTCAGGACAAAAAGGGAGGCAAAAGTTATTGAAAAACTGCAAGCAATAAATTTTCCCTGCCCCGAATTAATTTTTAATAATGAGAAAGATACATTAGAAATACAATACATTAACGGAACATTATTAAAAAATATTTTAAATAAAAAAAATTGCATAAAATTAAGCAAAGAGATTGGGAAAAAAGTAGCAATATTGCACAATAACAACATTATTCATGGTGACTTAACAACATCAAATATGATCTTTAACAAAGAAATTTTTTTCATTGACGCTGAGAAATCGAAGATTTCTGGCATCTCTAAAAAAGATGAAATCTTTTTTATAGACTTTGGTTTGAGTTTCTTTTCAAAAAAAATAGAAGATAAGGCAGTTGATTTACATTTGCTGAAAGAGGCCTTGGAGTCAAAACATTCCAAAATATGGGAAAAATGCTATAAGGCTGCTTTAGGAAGTTATACAAAAAAAGCAGTCGATGGTAGGGATGTATTAAAAAGAATTAAAATAGTAGAAGGAAGAGGTAGATATAAGGGTAAAAAATGAGTTTGGTTATTGCAGCAATAATTGTTGGTACAGCTTTTCTTGTACTTTATTGGGTGTTTTATGGCCAGAGAAAATACAATGAGATGTTTGTGCCCAAAAGAAAGACAGAGCTAAAAGCTGTTTTGTTCGATTTGGATGGTGTTATTATTGATTCTTTTGACGCATGGTTCAGTATTTTCAATCATGTTAGGAAAGATCTTGATTTTGAAGAGATAAGCAAAGAAGAATTTAGAAAAAATGTATGGGGCGGTTCAGTGCATGCAGATATAAAAAATTATTATAAAAATAAAGATGTGAAAGAAATAGAAAAATTGTATAAGAAATTAATATCAAAATATACACACAAAACAAAACTTTTGCCTTATGCAAAAAAAATTCTTGAAAATATTAAAAATAAAAAAATTAAAATTGGTCTAGTAACAAATGCATTTAGAAAACCAACTGTAGAAACATTAAAATTCCATAAAATAAAAGATTATTTTGATGCTATAGTAACTATGGATGATATTGAAAAACCAAAGCCATACCCAGATCCTATAATAAAGCTATGCGAAAAATTGAATGTAATGTCAGATGAAGTCATATTTGTTGGAGATACGAAGAATGACTACAAAGCTGGCAAAGCTGCTGGTTGCTTTTTTGTTGGGTTAAACATACATGGGGACTTAATGATTAGTAAGTTAAGTGATTTGCTGGAGTTGGTTTAGGTTCTAAAAAAAACAATCTTTTTAAACTAAAATCCATATAGAAGTAAAAATGGCACTACAACTACCAAAAGGAACTCGGGATTTAAAGCCAGAAGAAGCTATAGTGAGGAATAAGATAGTTGATACTCTAAAAGAGGTTTTTGAGATTTATGGCTATAGCCCTTTAGAGACTCCTGCTTTTGAGAGGTATGGTATTCTTGCATCTAAGTATGCCGGCGGTGCAGAAATTCTAAAAGAGACTTTTAAGTTTAAGGATCAGGGAAAAAGAGACCTAGGGTTAAGGTATGATTTAACAGTCCCGTTAGTAAGATACGTTGGGATGAATCCTAACATAAAAATTCCCTTTAAAGTATACCATATTGGAGATGTTTTTAGGGATGGTCCTGTAGAAAGAGCCAGATATAGGCAATTTACACAATGCGATATCGATATCATAGGCACCAAAGGCATGACAGCAGACGCTGAAATTATTACATTAATTCAAAGGGCATTTAAAAAACTGGGTTTAGAATTTGTAATAAAACTTAATAATAGGAAATTGCTGAATGATTTATTACTTAAATCCGGCATTAAAAAAGATAAACTTGAGACGGTAATTTTGACAATTGATAAGCTTGAAAGATTTGGCCTGGACACAGTAAAGAAAGAATTAAAACAGAAAAAAATCAATAATGATGTAATTAAAAAAATAATTAATATAATCAATATCAAAGGGCGCAATAACGAAAAAATAGGCAAGATTAAAAAATCAATAGAAAAATCTGATGGTTTGGATGAAATTGATGAACTGCTTTCTTTATTGAGTATTCTAAATGTCGATGCAGAGTTTGATCCTTCTCTTGCCCGCGGCCTTAGTTATTATACAGGCACTGTCATAGAAGTATTTTTGAAAAACAGCAAAGTAAAAAGTGCCGTCTGCGCAGGCGGCAGATATGATAAAATGATAGGCTCTTTTTTAGGTAGGGGAAACTATCCTGCTGCAGGGATTTCTTTTGGCCTGGATAGGATTTATGATGCTTATGTTGAAAAAACTAAATCTCAAAAAAAATCAGTTACAAATGTTTACATTGTTCCTATTGGTACGTTTAATGAATCATTAAAGATAGCAGAAGAGTTAAGAAATGAAAATGTCAAGGTAGATATTGACTTAACAGGGAAAGGCCCAAGCAAAAACCTGCAATATGCAAACAGCTTAGGAATCCCTTATGTTTTATTTATAGGTGAAGATGAATTAAAACAGGGAAAAGTTAAGTTAAAAGATATGAATTCCGGAAAAGAACAGTTAATGGATGCAAAGGAGCTTGTTTTATTTCTTCAGAAAAATTTAGAATAGTAATGTTTACTTCCTCTTATAGAGTCCCAACAGCTCTGTTTTTTCTATTATATGGCCATCCATCGCAGCTTCCAAATCTTTCTTATTTGAGTCTTCTTTAATGTCTAAAGAAATATCTAAAGCATAAAGCTTGAAAAAATATCTATGAGTGCCAGAAGGCGGACAAGGACCACCGTAACCTGGTTTTCCAAAACTTGTTGTTCCCTGCGCGCTTTGAGGTTCTGTGTCTTTTGCTATTGTTTTGGTATCTGGAGGAATGTTCCACACAACCCAGTGCACCCATGTTCCAACAGGGGCATCAGGATCATCCATAATTAAAGCCAAACTTTTTGTATTTTCAGGAACTTCATCTATATTCAATTCCGGCAAAATATTTGCACCATCACAAGTATATTCTGACGGCATTTCCTTATTATTCTCAAATGCTGGACTTGTTAACTTCATTTTAGCACCCCCAATTGGTTTAATATCATCTTGAATTTCATCTTTTCCGGTTTCAGCATTACAGCCCGCAATAAAAATTATAATCAAAAAAAATAGTTAGTATTAATGATTTCATAATTTATTATTATTCTTTTGAATTATAAATATTTTGGTATTTTTAAGAAAAAAGCCTCCGATGGGAATTGCACCCATGACCTGCAGGTTACAAACCTGCCGCAATGGCTACTATGCTACGGAGGCATATAAGTAGGATTGAAAACTAAGTATATTTAAAAATATTGTCCTAATATTCAGAATAATCAAAACTCTTTCTCAAAGCCATATCGCTTTGCATGGAACAATTCCGGAGTTGGCATCCATGTTTTTAGATTTAAATAAGCTTTTACCTTGCTCTGGATCCTGTAGACATCTCTCCACAGATCCTTCTGCCTTTTTTCAATATGAGCATGCATAATTCTTTCCTCGTATATACGCTTAAAGTGTTTCAAAAGCTTGTGATTTTTCCATTTATTCCCTAAATCTGATATTATCCTGGCGTTAAAAAACATTTCCAACTCTCCAGACTGGGTTTTCATTTTCTTTCCCTGATGCACAATCTCTCTTTCCTCTGTACTTACACAATGCCAATCCACATCTAACACGTTTAGGAAATATTCACTTCTACTTCCTTCATGATGCTTTTGTGCCCTCCACCATACCCAATACTCTTTTCCGCCATAATGTATGCCGCGCTGATAGACATTCTCAGAATATAATGTTTCTAGGTCTGAATGTGCTGAAACATCTGCCTCCTCATCCTCAAAACCATGCCATCCCTCTTCCAGCAGTAATTCATGCATCATTACATATAAGTTCCTTAAAGAAAAAACATCCTTATATTTTACACTAAATGGTGGAATGTTTCTTACAACACTTCCTACTTTACCTCTTTCTATAGTAACTTCCGGATTAGCCATACAACAAATTTAGTATACTAAATTTATAAATCTTTCGGTATAGTATACTGGTATAGTTATTTATATACTTTGATAAACTACCTATGTTATTAAAAACAAAAATCATAGAAATCCAAAAAATAGCCGATTTCTAGGATGCCAAAAAACAAAACTCTTACCAATAAATATTTATAGTAAATCTTTAGATTGACATCTAGAGTTTCGTTTTTTGTGTATAATTAAAGCGTAAAACATTAGCAAGGACAAAATGCTTATTGGGTGTGTGGGTAAGGCCAACTGCGGAAAATCAACTTTCTTCAAAGCAGCTACTCTGGCAGAAGTTGAAATTGCAAATTATCCTTTTGTAACTATTAAACCAAATGAAGGGGTTGCATTTGTAAAAGTTGATTGCGTTGACAAGGAATTTAATGTTAAATGCCAACCAAAACACGGTTACTGCCTGAATAATAAAAGATTTGTTCCTTTTCAATTGATGGATGTAGCTGGTTTAGTTCCTGGAGCTCATGAAGGCAAGGGTATGGGAAACCAGTTTCTGGATGATTTAAGGCAAGCAGATGTTTTAATTCATATTTTGGATGTTTCCGGCAGTACAAATGAGAAAGGAGAAGTAGTTGAACCAGGAAGTTATGATCCTGCTAATGATATAAAGTTTTTAGAAGTTGAATTAGATATGTGGTATTTGCGCTTGGTAAAAAAGGGATGGGAACTGTTTATAAGAAAAGCCATTCAGGAGAAATCAGAGCTGACTAAGGCTTTGTCTTCTCATTTGACAGGTTTAGGTGTAAATGAAAAAATGGTAGAAGAATTAGTAGAGAAATTAGAATTACCTGCAAACTTTTCAGAGTGGGATGAAAACATACTAAAAAAATTAGCTGTAGAATTAAGAAAAACTACAAAACCAATGATTATAGCCTGTAATAAAATAGATGTTTCAGGAGCAGCTGAAAATTTCACAAGATTGGAAAATGAATTTCCAGATCATATGCTGGTTGCGTGCTCTGCTGAATCAGAGCTTGCATTGAGAGAGGCTGCAAAGCACGATTTAATTGATTATATACCTGGAGAAAATAATTTTGCAATAAAAAATGAAGAAAAATTAAGTGACAAGCAAAAAAAAGCTTTGAATTTTATAAAAAACAAGGTATTAAAAAAATTTAGGACAACTGGTGTTCAGGATGTTCTTGATAAAGCGATTTTTAGTTTATTGAAGCACATTGCAGTTTACCCAGTTGCAAACAGTAAACTGACAGATAAGGATAATAATGTTCTTCCGGATTGTTTCTTAGTTCCAGAAGATATAACTGCTTTAGATTTTGCTTTTAAAGTGCATACTGATATAGGCAATAATTTCATCAAGGCAATTGATCTGAAAACAAAAAATGTTGTAGGCAAAGAGCATAATCTAAAAAACAGGGATGTGATAGAAATAGCGACGAGCAAATAGCTATTTATTCTTAAATCTTTCAAAGCTCTGCACCAGATCAATCATGTATTTGCCATCTTCAACCTTAAAGATTAATGGCTCTCCTTTGAATAAATGCACCAGGTCAAGCTCATATTTTCCAGGTCTTAGGACTCTGATAGCTTCCAAGTCAAGAATTACTGGCTGGTTTTTATCAATTTCACTTCCAACCAGGTCAAAGACATCCTGTTCAATCTGCTCTTTTTCTTTATTGGTTAAGTTGGATTCCTCTGATATTTTTTTCATATCTTCTAGTTTTTCTTTCTTAATAAAGAAAAATAGTCTTCCACCACAGTTACACCCTTTTAGCAGTTCCTGTGCTCCATCTTCATAGAATGAATTGCACCTTACGCATTGATGTGGCATAATCTTTTCCTCTCGCTTCGCTCAAGCAAAAGCGTAACCAAAAATATGGAATTTCGCTTCGCTCAATTCTTTATTTTTTCTTTTTCTTTCTGGCCTCTTTTGTAAAGAGTTCAATCTTATTCGGGTCTTTCTTTATTTCTGTTACAATGTTTGCAGGACCTATTATTGTAAGGCCCTGCCTGTCACCTAAAAGAAATCCAAAGAGGTTGTTTCTTAGCTTTTTAACACCAACTGTATCCTTGTCTCCAGGGTTTATTACTGCTAATTCTATACCTTTAAACCTGCTTCCAAACTCCTCCATTGCTATGGATATTAAATCTGTTTCTTCTTCTTTTTTTAACCTGCCTTGTAACAAAACAATCTTGTTTTCCTTAACAATGTCAATTAGTTTTTTTACTCTTCTTGCACTGCCTAAATCCTCAATCTCATGGTATGGGACAAATTGTAAAGTTACCATTTTAGCTGTTTATAAACCTCTTTTTTATGCACAAAAAGGCGGTTTTCGCCTTTTTGGCATCCTGAAAATTCGTTTGGCGAATTTTCATGATATTTATCCTGCTATTGCAAACAATCCCTCGTAAAATTTGTCTATATTATTTCCATATTTCGCTGAAATGCCAATGACATTGTATTGGGGGTATGCTGACTGTACTTTTTTTATGTCTGCCTTTTTCAGATCAGATTTGTTAGCGACAATCAAAACAGGGATTTTCCTGGCCTGTAAATTCCCAACTATTGTAATATTGACCTGTGTGTAGGGATCTTTTGTTGCGTCCAGAACAATTATGACTACATCCATGTCATCCAGCCATTTAATTGAATCTATAACTCCTTTGGTTGCTTCTTTTGCGCGCTGCTTGGCCTGTTTTTCTTTTAATCCAGCTTTTATGAATTCCTCATAATCTATTTTTGTAGCTATTCCAGGCGTATCAACTAAATTAAAAGTAAGCTCTTTGCCCTTTGACTTGATGTTTACCTGCTCTTTAATTTGAATTTCCCTGGTTTCGTGGGCAATATTAGAAGCAGCACCCATGTCCTCTCCAAGCCAGTCTTTGCAGATTCTGTTGGCTAAGGTAGTTTTTCCTCCGTTTGGAGGTCCGTATAAACCCATCTTAATATTCTTCTTTTTTTTAAATAAATTCCTTAGAACTTTGTTAATAAAAGTCTTTATAATATTAATCATGTGTGCACCACTTTTTACTGCTAAGTTGTCCTATTAAAGTTTTTATATATATACTTTTCGATTTAGAATTAATTCAGTTAAAAGTCTACAAGCAATTATTTTTCATAGTAAATATCCCTGATAATATTTTATCAAAATAAGTTGATTTTGGAGGCATTTTTTTACCACTTCTGGCCACTTCAATGACTTTTTTGACAGATACTGGATGCAATGCAATAGCAATCTCATATTCTCTTGATTGAACTAGCTTCTTCATTTCATCAAGTTGTGATTCTGGGTAATAGCCAACATATTCGGAATTCTTTCTTGTATGCTCTTTTTTTATTTTAAGTAGTGGATTAAGTTCATTTTCCAGTATGCTTACGTCAAGGCTTCCAATAAGGTCATTGGAATCCGGGACTTTAGATGCCACATTCCATAAATATGTTTTGTTACCAGTATAAATACAAATTTGGTGCTCTTTATCTGGTGTTTTAAAATCACGAATTTCTTGAAGATTTTTTAGCTTATCCTTAATATCATTAAATTTAACTAGACCATTTATTACTCTGTTGTATGCCTGTATTCTTGCGTCTTTTGCTTCACATATGTAGGTCGGGGCATATTGCTGACCGTTTAACATTGTAGCCTTGTACCTGTGATGGCCATCTGCGATGTCTAATTCATTTTTTTCAATAAGCTCTATGAGTTGTAAACCTTCAGGACTATTTGCCTTTATATGAAATACCCTGTTTAATATTCCATCCAAATCAGAGAAACCACCAAAATCAGACGTGAACTCATATAATGGCTTATGAGTTTTTTTTATTTCATTTAGAACTTTATTTATTGGCGATTCTGTTAAAGTATATACAGGTCCAAAAGAATAACCAGTATCTTGTGCCAGTTTTAGTCTTCCTTGGACTTTATCTTTGTTAGTATCTTCGTGGTCAAAAATATCCTTGCCTACTTTTGCAGCTACAAAAACACCCGTCCTTTTTTTACCATTATAGATTTGTTCATGTACATAAAAACAAGGTTCTTTGTCTTCTTGCAGAACCCCATTACTGATAAACTCATCTAATGTTTGTTTAGGCTTGTCTCCTAATATGATATGCCACAAAGAATTAGGTCTTCCTTTCAATAAAGCTTCAAGATCACTTCCTCGGTCAATTACATCATAAGCTGGTGTTGTCAATTCAGCAACTTTTTCTTTTTTTGGCCTGTAACCTGTCAATCCTGTTATTTCTACCATAAAAATCCCAATAACTTTATATAATTTTTATGTTCATTTAAATAGATTTCCAATGAAGTTTAAATTTTTCTTAATCACTTGATAATAAAATAACGAACATTAAGCATTTTTATTTTTAATCCATAGAAAACTTTATAATATAGTTTAATCCTATTTACTTTTTGGGGGTTAAAATCGCATCTAACATAATATTTCTTGGGACTGGTGGAGACAGCTATGTTGTTGGCAAGCAGATAAGGGCATCAGGAGGCATTATACTGCAGATAGATGATGACCAGTACCATATTGACCCCGGTCCTGGCGCTTTGGTTAGAGCTAAAGAAGAAGGAATCAATTTACGGGCAAATACTGCTTTGTTTGTGACACACAACCATCTTAACCATTGCAATGACATCAATGCTGTAATAGACGCCATGACATACAGCGGCTTCGATAAGAAAGGTGTTTTAGTGGCAAATAACACAGTCATAAATGGAAGCGAAAATCATCAGCCATTTTTACAGAAATATTACTGCGACTGTCTTGAAAGATACATTGTGTTGGAAGCAGGCAGTAAAGTTGGAGTAAATGATGTTGAAATAAGGGCAATAAAGGCAAAGCATTCAGAGCCAAATGCAATCGGCTTTAAGTTCATTACTCCGAATTATACTTTGACATATACCGGGGATACTATTTACAGCGTGGAAACAATATCCGAGTATGAGAATTCCAATATTCTGATTTTAAATGTGCCTTGCTTGAAAAAAGAAGAGAATAAAAACAATTTATGCAAGGAAGACGTAATAAAAATAATAAACAAAGTCAATCCCAGATTGGCGATAATAACACATTTTGGAATTAATTTCCTGAAGGCTGATCCTCTTTATGAGATAAGAGAAATACAAAAACAAACAAATACACAGGTAATAGCTGCAAAAGATGGCATGGTTGTAAATCCTATAAGCTATGATGTTCAGCAAGGCCAAAAAACTTTATACAAATATGCCAAAAAAGAAGGTGTAAGACTGCAGGAATTTAAAACTCAAGAAGAAGAAAAAGTTAAAGAAGTTAATGAATTAATAGAGGAAAAACAGACTGAGTTAGGGAATGAAGTTGTGGAAAATGACCGACAAGAGAATACTCAGTAATAAATAAATTCTTATTTCTTCTTTTCCAACTCTTTCTTCATGTAGGATTCTATTTTTGCTGACATATTTAATCCATTTCTTTTGCAGTAAGACCTAAATTTATTGAATAAATCTTCATCTACAGTAAAGTTAACCCTAGTTTTATAATTAATTCTTCTAAGCTTCCTGGTCCTGTCATATTCTTCAAAGACATTTAACATGTCTTCATTTTTTGTTTTTATTTTTTATATTATTTAAACATTTGTTAAAAATCAATATTAATTATAATGAAATTCCAATTTTTTACCTTAATAATAAACAAATATCTTTTTAAATCGACTTTGATTAACTTGTCTTAATGAGAAGGAAATCCAGAAAGGTTAAAGTTGGGAATTTGTACATTGGTGGAAATAGTCCTATTACAGTGCAATCAATGACTAATACTGATACCACCAACATAGATAAAACAATAAAACAAATACATGAATTGGAAGAGGTTGGTTGTGAAATAATAAGGGTTTCTGCACCAACAATAGAAGCAGCTAAAGCGTTGAAAGATATAAAGAAAAACATAAGCATTCCTTTAGTGGCCGATATTCATTTTGATTACAGAATTGCTTTGGAAGCAGCCAAACATGTTGACAAGCTGAGGATTAATCCTGGAAATATAGGCAATGAAGAAAAGATAAAGCTTGTTGTTAATGCTGTAAAAGAGAACAATATACCAATAAGAATTGGTGTTAATTTAGGTTCTTTGGAAAAAGATCTTTTTGAGAAGTACGGTTATACTGCAGAAGCAATGGTTGAAAGCGCTTTAAGGCATGTTAAAATTCTTGAGGGTCTTGATTTCTATGATACAATTGTTTCGTTAAAGGCGTCAGATGTTCCAAGAATGGTGGAAGCTTATAGGTTATTTGCTAGAAAAACTGATTATCCTTTGCATTTGGGAGTTACAGAAGCTGGAAGCAAATTTCCTGGCACAATAAAAAATTCAATTGGTATGGGCATATTGCTTTCAGAGGGCATTGGAGATACAATTCGTGTTTCATTATCGGATGATCCTAGGGAAGAGGTTAAGGCAGGAAAAAAAATACTCAGAGCTTTGGGATTAAGAAAAGATGGTGTTGAAGTAACAAGCTGCCCTACATGTGCGAGAGCAAACATTGATGTTATAAAAATTTCTGAGGAAATCGAAAACAAAACTGAGAAAATAAAAAAGCCAATACATGTTGCAATAATGGGCTGCGCTGTTAATGGACCCGGAGAAAGCAAAAAAACAGATATCGGCATTGTAGGTGGTCCAAATAATAATAATTTATTTTACAAAAATGGAGAAATTGTTGGTAAGATACCTAAAGAAAAGATTGTTGAAACATTGTTGAATGAAATATATGAATTAAGTAAATAGTATACTTTTGGGGTGGAAATGAAAAACCTATCAATATTAGGCAGTACAGGAAGTATTGGAACCCAAACATTAGATATTGTAAAAAATAATTCTGATGAATTTAAAATAGTTGGATTAACTACAAATAAAAATATTGAATTGTTAAAAAAACAAATTGATGAGTTTAAGCCGGAAGCAGTGGGGGTTATGGATAAAGAAAAAGCTGATTTGTTGAAGGAAAAAACCGATATTAGTGTTTATCATGGCATTGATGGGATAATAAAAATTGCAACATTAAATAATACTGACACAATAGTTAATTCTTTAGTTGGGTCAATTGGTGTAAAACCTACAATTGAAGGCATTAAAAACAAAAAAAACATTGCTTTGGCAAATAAAGAAACTTTAGTAACTGCTGGCTCTATTGTGATGGAAGAAGTTAAAAAAAACAATGTAAATCTGATGCCAATTGATTCTGAGCATAGCGCAATATTTCAATGTCTCAATAAAGAAATTTACAATGATTTTAATACAATAAATAATAATTTTAATAATAAAAAAATAATAAATAAAAATAATAAAATAAATAATGAAAATAAAAAATATAATAATGTTGTAAATAAAATCATAATAACCGCTTCTGGAGGAGCTTTTAGGAATCTAAGCAAAGAGCAGCTTGAAAGTGTAACAGCTGCAGATGCCTTAAAGCATCCAACATGGAATATGGGCAACAAGATAACAATAGACAGTGCAACCCTGATGAACAAGGGCTTTGAGGTTATTGAAGCCCATTGGTTGTATGGCATAAATTATGAAAAAATTGAAGTTCTAATGCACCCACAAAGTATAATACATTCTTTAGTAGAATTTAAAGATAATTCTGTTTTAGCGCAATTAGGAAATCCTAATATGAAAATTCCAATTCAATATGCATTGAGCTATCCAAAAAGATTAAAGTCGAATGCAAAAAAGTTAAATTTGACAGAAATAAAAAATTTAAGTTTTGGAAAGCCTGATTTTGAGAAATTTCCATGCCTGAAGTATGCTTATGATGCTGGTAGTGCAGGAGGGACGTTGCCTGCTGTTTTAAACGCTGCAAATGAAATTGCAGTTTATGCTTTTTTAGAAGATAAAATTAAGTTTTTAGATATACCTAAAATAATAAAAAAGATGATGGATTCCCATAATATAATAAAAAATCCAAGCTTGAATGAGATTTTGGATGTTGATAAAAAAGTAAAAGAAGAGACTAAGAAGATTATTGAAAATAAAGATTATTAATAAAAAATATACATTGAAAAATCAAATCCAGTGAAATAAAAATAATAAAATAATAATTAATAATAAAAAATAAGTGGAAATAGAATTAAAATTATTTATTGAAAAATATTAAAACAAATTATTGGAAATTAAAAATATTGTAAAAATGAACTTAGCAATCATTGTTGCAGGCGGAAAAGGAAAGAGAATGCATAAAAGAATAAACAAGCTTTTTCTTTTGCTGAATAAAGAGCCAATAATTTTTCATACATTAAATACATTTCAAAATTGCAAAAATATTAACAAAATAATATTGGTTATTAGGCCTGAGGACAGGAGTAAATTTGAGTCTATAATAAAGTCAAATAAATTTGATAAAGTAATAAAAGTTGTTGATGGTGGTGCTGAGAGGCAGGATTCTGTTTACAATGGAATTAAAGCAATAGATGATGCAAAGGATGATGATGTAGTTTTGATTCATAATGCAGTAAATCCTTTTGTTGATGAAGCTACAATAAATAACTGCATAAATGCAACTAAAAAATATGGTGCAGCAGTAGTTGGCTTTCCAGCAAAAGATACTATAAAAGTTGTTGATAGCGGATTTGTAAAGCAGACTATAGACAGGAGGCTATTATGGCAGGTGCAGACACCGCAGGCTATGAAATATTTTCTTGCAAAAAAGGCTTTTGAAAGAGCTTACAAGGACAAGTTTTATGGAACTGACGATGCAAGTTTAGTTGAGAAGATAGGTGGCAGTGTAAAGATTGTTTATTGTCCGAGGGAAAACATTAAGATTACTGATCCTCATGATTTGGCTTATGCAAATAAATTAACTAATGCTACAAGGATTGGTATTGGACAAGATTCTCATAAATTTTCTACTGATAAAAATAAAAAATTAATGTTAGGAGGCCTCGAAATAGAAAATAAGAGTGGTTTTGAGGCTAATTCAGATGGTGATGTATTGCTACATGCTTTGTTCAATGCCTTAAGCACTACAATTGGCTATAAGTCAATAAGTTTTTATGCAGATGATATGTGCAAAAGAGGTATTACAGACAGCAAAAAATATGTTGAGTTTATTCTTGATAAGGTCAATGAAAAAGGTTTTAAGATTAGTAATGTAGCAGTAATGCTGGAAGGTAAAAAACCAAGAATAGACGAATACATTGATAAAATCAAAGCATCACTTTCAAAACTACTTAAGATAAAAAAAGAAAATATTGGCATAGCTGCAACTTCTGGAGAAGAGTTAACAGAATTTGGAAAAGGCAGGGGAATGCAGTGTTTTGCTGTTGTGACTCTGAAATCATAAAAATCAGTTATTAGACTGATTTTTAGGATGCCAAAAAAGCTTCGCTTTTTTGTGCATAATCAGCAACATTAATATACTAAAAAATATTTGAGTGATTATGCTACTGAATTCCCATGCAAAAATAAATCTGTACCTGAAAATAGGCAAAAAGCTGAAGAGCGGCTATCATAATATACAATCGGTAATGCAATTAATCCAGCTGCATGATAATATTTCTTTTGAAAGATTAAATGAAGACTTAATAACAGTGCAAAGCAACAATCCTGATTTAGAGAGTAAAGGGAATCTTGCCTATAAAGCAGCTTCGCTTTTGAAAGACAGGTTTAAAGTCAAGGAAGGAGTAAAAATAATCCTTGAAAAAAATATACCTATGTCTGCTGGTTTAGGCGGTGGAAGTTCAAATGCTGCAAATACTTTGGTTATGTTAAACAAATTATGGGACCTAAAGCTTACACAAAAGAAACTAATAAGCTTTGGAGCTCAAATAGGGTCTGATGTGCCGTTCTTTATTGTGGGAAAGACAGCTTTAGTGGAAGGCATTGGAGATAGAATAAAGCCGTTAAGAAAATCAATATCAATGAATATTGTTTTGGTAAATCCAGGCATTAAAGTATCCACATCATGGGCTTATAAGCAGTTTGATAAAAATAAGCCGAAAGAAAAAAGCAAAAAAAATGTTAAAGAGTTAATTAATGCAATAAACAAGAAAGACATAAAAAAAATGTCAGAAAACGTGTATAATGATTTTTCTCCAATAATAGAAAAGAAATTTAAAATAGTAAGGGAAATAAAAACCAATTTTAGAAAAGAGGGTGCTTTGAATTCAATGATATCAGGCTCTGGCCCTACAGTCTTTGGATTGTATGATAGTATATATCCTGCAAGAGAAGCATACTTTAAGCTTAAAGATATGTATCCTTTTGTGTATTTAACGAAAACTTTTTAAACAATATTTCAACTTTTTGAATTTAAATAAAAATGGGGTGGTACAATGAAAAAATATTTTTTGATATTAGGACTTATTTCTGTACTTATGATTGCTGGATGTTACCAGCAACAAACCCAGCAACCTGCACAAACTACAACAGAACCAGCAAGTGATTACTCCTGCAGAAGAACCTACAGGAGAAACTCCAGTACAAGCTGAGACTCCTGCTCCAGGGCAAGTAGATACAGTTGTAGAAAAAGTAGTAGCTCCTGCTTCAGAGGTAAAAGAGTTTAGCATGACAGCAAGGCAATGGGAATTCGATCCAAATACAATAATAGTTAATCAAGGAGATACGGTTAAACTAACAATAACCAGTGCAGATGTTACTCATGGATTTAATTTGCCGGATTTTGGAATAAGAGAAAGGTTAGATCCTGGCAAAACAGTTGAAATTGAGTTTGTAGCAGATAAGAAAGGAACGTTTACATTTGCATGCCATATTCCCTGTGGTAGAGGTCATGGAGGAATGAGTGGAAAACTGATTGTGGAATAGTAAACAAAAAACTTAAACTCCCATTATACTGTATCCAGCATCAACATAAACCACCTGACCAGTTATGTTTTTAGACATATCTGAGCACAAAAACAATGCCAAGTTGGCAACATCATCTGCGTTAATATTTCTTTTTAAAGGTGCTTTTTGCTGTGCATGCTCAAGCATCTTTTCAAAGTCTGTAATGCCTGAGGCTGCAAGAGTTTTTATTGGTCCTGCAGAGATTGCATTAACCCTTATTCCTTTTTCTCCAAAATCATTTGCCAGATACCTTACACATGCCTCTAAAGCTGCTTTTGCAACACCCATTACATTATAATTGGGTGTTACTTTTTCGGCACCGTAATAAGTCATGGTTATTATGCTTCCGTTTTCATTCATTATTGGAGCAGCTCTTCTTGATAGCTCTGCTAAAGAATAAGAGCTTACTTCCTGGGCTACTTGGTAGCCTCTTCTGGTTACATCATAAAACTTTCCCTGCAAATGCTCCTTTTTTGCAAAAGCAATGCTGTGTATTAAAAAATCAACCTGGCCAAATTCCTGCTTAATTTTTTCAAAAAATTCTGTCAATAAAACATCATCAACAACATCACATTTTATAGCTAAAGGATTATTTAGCATTCCTAATAATGGCTTTACTAATTGCTCTGCACGTTCTTGGTAGCCTAAAGCTATCCTAACGCCTACATCATTTAACTTTTTTGCAATATGCCACGCTATGCTTTGGTCATTTGCTACACCAAAAACAATTGCCTTCTTTCCATTCAAATTAAAGTTTCCCATTTTTTCACCACCTACGTAGTTGGTGCCGAAAATCTTTGATTTTCTAGCACCTTTAAGCTTGTTAATTAAAGATTTAATAAATATTTTAATAGGGTATAGTACTGAATATACCTTGAATTTAAGAGGTATTTTTTTATCGCCACCCATGAACAATTGGATAGGTGGGAACATATATAAAGATTTTGAAAAAATAACTAAAAGACAAACTTTAAATACAAGTCTATTTTCAGAATTTTTGGTTTAAAAATGAGTAAAAGATTAATAGAATTCTATGGAACAGAGTGTGTGCACTGCAAGGAGATGGAGCCTATAATTGAGAAAGTACAAAAAGAGCTTGGTGTAAAGATTGCAAGGTTAGAGGTGTGGCACAATAGTGAGAATGCGAAACTATTGCAAAAGTATGATAAAGATGCTGAAGGAAATGAATTTTGCGGTGGCATTCCGTTTTTCTATAATGAGAAAACAGGAAAAAAGATCTGCGGGAATACCAGCTTTGAGAAGCTGAAAGCATGGGCGCAGGGCAAGTAATTTCTCAGAGAAAACTTTATAAACACCTTGAAGTATCACTTTGTAGACTTTTAGGTGCATTTCATGGTAAAAAAGGTCATAAAAAATTTTGAAGTAGAGTACTTACAGGTTCTGGATGAGAATGGCAAAGCTGATGAAAAGCTTATGCCTAAGTTAAGCGATAAGCAGATTAAAGAATTATATGATCTGATGATTCTTGGGAGAACTTTTGATGACAAGGCATTTTCTCTGCAAAGACAGGGAAGGATAGGGACTTATATACAGTTTAAAGGTCAGGAAGCATCTCAGGTTGGTCCTGCTTATGTTTTGCAAGACAAAGATTGGATGTTTCCAATGTACAGGAGCATTGGTGCTTTAATTGCGAGGAAACATCCGATGCATAAATTACTGCAATATGCTGGCGGAGATATTAGGGGTTTAAGAAGTCCTGATAATGTAAACAACTTTCCAATCGCAATTACAGTGGGAACACAAATGACACATGCTGTAGGTTGTGCATGGGCGTCCAAACTTAAAAATGAGAAAGATGTTAGCTTAGTTTATTTTGGAGATGGTGCAACTTCAAAAGGAGATTTTCATGAAAGTTTGAATTTTGCCGGAGTCTTTAAAGTTCCTGCAATTTTCATTTGCGAAAACAACCAGTATGCAATTTCAACACAAATAGAAAGACAAACAGCAGCAGAAACAATTGCACAACGTGCTATAAGTTATGGCATTAAAGGCATCCAGGTAGATGGAATGGATGTTTTTGCGATGTATAAAGCAACACAAGAAGCTGCTGATAATGCAAGAGCAGGAAAAGGCACTACATTAATTGAGGCTTATACTTATAGGTTATGCGACCATTCAACTTCTGATGATGCAAAAAAATACAGGACAGAGCAGGAATTTAAGTCCTGGATGAAAAAAGAGCCGGTCCTAAGGCTTGAAAAATATATGAGAAGCAAAAAATTGCTGAATGATAAATATAAGCGGGAAGTTACAAAAAAAGCTGCTGAGCAGGTTGAGAAAGAAGTTGAGATTTATGAAAATTTACCAGCACCAAAGCCAGGAGAAATGCTAAAATATGTTTATTCAGAATTGACTCCTAATTTAAAAGAGCAGCTTGATGAGTTAAAATGAGTAAAATGAATATTGTGGAGGCTGTAAAGTCAGCGTTAGGGAATGAGCTTAAGAGAGACAAAAGAGTAATGCTTTTAGGGGAAGATATTGGGAAAAATGGTGGTGTGTTTAGATGTACAGATGGCCTGCAAAAAGAATTTGGAGCTAATAGGGTAGTTGATACACCTCTTGCAGAATTAGGTATTATAGGGACATCTGTTGGTTTAGCTGTTAATGGCATGAGGCCTGTAGCAGAAATACAATTTTCCGGATTTATTTATGCCCCTTTCGACCAGATATATACGCATGTTTCAAAAATAAGGACAAGAAGCAGTGGAAGATTTTCAGTGCCTTTGGTTTTAAGAACTCCTTATGGAGGAGGCATAAGAGCTTTAGAATTGCATTGTGAGTCAGTAGAAGGGCATTTAGCACATTTACCTGGCATTAAGGTTGTGATCCCTTCTGGTCCTTATAATGCAAAAGGTTTGTTAATAGCGGCTATTAGGGATCCAGACCCGGTAATGTTTTTAGAGCCAATGAGAATCTATAGGGCTATTAAAGAAGAAGTTCCAGAAGAACCATACACTGTTCCAATAGGAAAAGCTTCTGTTGAACAGGAAGGCTCAGATTTAACGGTAATCTCTTATGGTGCAATGTTAAAACAAACAAAACAAGCTCTGGAAAAATCAGATCGTTCAATAGAAATTATTGATTTAAGAAGCATAGTGCCATTAGATACAGAAACAATTATAAATTCCATAAAGAAAACAGGCAGATGTATTATAGTTACAGAAGCACCTAAGACAGCTGGCTTTCATAATGAGATTATTGCAAGAATAAATGAAAAATGCTTTTTTAGTTTAGAAGCTCCAATTGCCAGGGTTACAGGATATGACTGCCAGTTTCCTTTGGCAAAACTGGAAGATTATTATATTCCAGATGAGAAAAGAATTTTGAGAGCAGTTGATAATGTCATGAGTCAGTAAAAATGCCATATGATTTCAAATTTCCGGATGTTGGGGAAGGGATAACTGAAGGGACTATTATAAAATGGAAGGTCAGGGAAGGGGATAAGGTGGAAGCTGACCAGCCTCTTGCAGAAGTAGAGACAGACAAGGCTATTGTCGAGCCTCCAAGCCCGAAAAAGGGTTATATACTGAAGCTTAACCATAAGGAAGGGGAAACAATCCAGGTTGGAGAAGTTCTTGCAGTCATAGGAGAAAAAGGTGAAAAAGTAGAGGTAAAAAAAGAAGAGAAAAAAGTTTCTGAAAAAGGAGAGCATTACGTTGGCTCTGTTGTTGGTTTCCTGGAAGAAGCCCCGGAGGAGGAAGAAAAAAAGCCAGTTAAAAAGCCAGTTAAAAAGCCAGTTAAAGCAGCCAAGAAGAAAGTTGTTGCAGCCCCTTCTGTAAGGAAGCTTGCTCAAAATCTTAAAGTTGACATTCTGCAGCTTACAGGCACAGGTCCTGCTGGCAGAATTACACAGGAAGATGTAGTAAAAGCTAGTGGAGGAGAAGTTGCCAAGGCAAAAGGCAGGCCAAGAGTTGTAAAAAAATATGATTTCTTTGGTTATGTTGACAGGGTTCCGTTAAAAGGCATAAGGAAAATTACTGCTGAAAAAATGACAGAAGCTGTCAGCAATGCTGCTTTAGTCACACATCATGACCATGTTGATGTTACTTTGCTTTCAGATGTAAGGAAAAAAGAGAAGGAAAAAGCAGCTAAAAAAGGAGTTCATTTAACATATCTTCCATTCATAATAAAAGCAGTCATACAGGCTTTGAAAAAACATCCTTATGTTGCTTCAAGTGTTGAAGGGGAAGAAATAATAATAAAAAAATATTACAATATCGGTGTTGCTGTTGATACTCCTGAAGGGCTTATGGTGCCGGTAATTAAAGGCGCTGACAAGAAAAAGCTGTATGAGCTGGCAACTGAGATAGATAATTTTGTTGAGAAGGCAAAAACAAGAAAAATTGATTTAATGGATTTAAGAGGAGGAGTTTTTACAATTACAAATATTGGAGTGATTGGAAGCACTTATTTTACACCTATAGTTAATTATCCGGAGACATGCATATTAGGAACTGGAAGAATTGAAGAACAAGCAAGAGTTGTTGATGGCAAGATTGCAATAAGGAAAGTAATGCCAATCTCGTTTACTTATGACCATAGAGTAACTGATGGTGCAGAAGCTGCTAGGTTCATGAATGATTTAAGGGCTTTGCTTGAGAAGCCTAAGAGTTTGGTGGATTGAAATTTTTATTTGACTAGAATCTTATCAAAATCCTCTATTTTGTTGTTTTTTATCTTAATTCCCTCTTTTTTTAGTAATTTTATTTTGGTATTGGTGCCTTTAGTAAATTGACCTACAAAACCATTTGAATTAACAACTCTATGACAAGGAACTCTGGGAGCAAATGGATTCTTATTCAAAGCAGTGCCTACAGCCCTATATGCTTTAGTTCTCATTTTTTTGCATATTGCTTTGTAGGTTGTGACACGCCCTTTAGGCACTTTTTTGCTTAACTCATAAACTCTTTTTTGGAATTTAGTGACCATTTTTCATTTAAATTCATTGATAATCTTGTTTAAATTATTTTTATTAATATTTTTTTTATATTTTTTAGCCAATGTGATAACTTTTTTATTGTCAATTTTTATTTTATTGTTTTTTAATGCTGTTTTAATATTATTGGAAATTAAAAAATCACAGAATTGAGTTACATTGCCTGGTTTTATAGTATGATGTGCGCGTTCAAAGTCTATCAAAACAGGCTTTTTTTTATTAATTATTATATGCTTTACTGGATGGGACATCTCTTCTTTGTTTATTTTTAATTTGTCCATTACAAACAGCTGCTCAAAAATGTTTTTCAGCATTCTTTTTATGTTTTCTTTTTCATTAATTTTTAGGTAATCATTGATAAAATATCCGTCAACAAATTCATAAATTAGGTAATCTTTATCAGAAAATAATAATTTTGGGCCAATATTTTTTTTATTTAATATTTTCAAAAAGTTAGTCTCATTATTTATTCTAAAAATAGCCCTGCTTTCCGGATTTTTGATTTTTACTGCTACTTTTTTGTTTTTATAATTTCCTGTAAAAATGAAACCCCTCTTTCCTTTTGCAAAATACCTTAGATTTCTTATTCCCTTTTGTTCCAGGTTTTTTAATATTGCAGACTTATTAATTTTATAGACATACAAATCTTCAAAGAAAATATGTTTTTTGGTCAATTCTTTAAAATCCAATAAATTATTTTTAATAAATTCATCAATCTTTTCCTTTTTTGTTAATGAGGAAAAGATAATTAAGATAATTCCGTTAGTTTTCAAAAAATCATTGACTTTATTAAGAAATTTTTCTATAACCTCATAACCTTTTTTTCCGCCTTCTAATGTCAAATCCTTAAGTTTAAGCTCCTGAGGCAGATATGGGGGGTTAAAGATTATTGTGTCGAACTTTTTATTCATTAAATTTTTATTTCTTTTAAATATTTGAAATAAATCAGAAATAATAAATGTAATTTTTTTATTTTTAATATTTTTTTTATTATAATTAATTATTGATCTTTGTATATCTGTTGCAATAATTTTTTTTACTTTTCTTGATTTTGCTGCAGTTATTGCTTGTATCCCGGAGCCTGTACCAATATCCAGAACAGAGCCTTTAGCGTGTTGTCTAACATAACTCTTTAATAGCATACTGTCCTCTCTTGGTTCATACGTACTCATATGGACTCGTCGGGACTTGAACCCGAAACCTCGCCGCAGCGAACGGCGCACTCTACCATTGAGCTACGAGCCCTCAAAGAAAAAGTTATTTTTTGTTGTTTTTTAATTTATTGATTTAATTTATTAATAACCAATTGTACTAATTCTTTCGGTTCTGAAGAATAAATAATATTTTTGCTTTCTCCTCTTTTGTCACATATTTCTGCAATCTCTTTTATTATTCTTACTATGCCTCCGGAATTTTCCAATATTCCAATTACTTTATCATAATGGAAAGCAATTGTAAACTCATTAAGGCTTCCTGCCTGGCCGGAAATGATTATTATTGCATCTGCTTCCTTAACCAAAGGATAATTTCTTCCGGGAATACCCAAACCTGTAAATTCTATTTTTGTAAATGCGTCATTTGGAAAATTGTATGCATTAACATGCTCTTCATCATTTTTTGCAGGGCTTACTCCAAAGACCTTACCATTAACAGAAAAAGCGCCTTTCGCTGCTTCATAAGGATAACCATTACCAGCTCCAGTTAATAATAAAACATTTTTTCCAGTAATTTCTTTGCCAATTTCAAATGCTTTTTTAGCTGTTTCCTTATCTAAAGATCTATTTGACCCACAGACTGCGATTTTCATAGAAATAGCAAATCATGCATTGTTTTTATTTTTTCCTCTTTTTTGTTAGATTTGCATTAAGCGCTTTTACTTCCTCTTTCAATAACTTTGTTTCTCCAATATGCTCCCTAATGATAATACCTAACTCTTCCTTAATGCTTTTATTACTGTCGGTTAAAATAACCAGAAATATAAGTATCAACCAAAGAAATATTGATGTCAGAAATTGCTATGAAAGCCCTGGCTGGTTATAATATACCTTATTTATAAACCAAAAACCAATAATACCTATTCCTATGCCAGTAATAAGCAACAGTTTTTCAAACAATGTTGATGTTTGAAACCGTTTATATACAAACTTAAACATTATACATCACTTCAACCCTAACCTTTACATTTATAATTTAAATATTTTTTTATAAAAATATGCTGTCACAAGGCTTTTACAAGTTCTTTTGCAGCCTTATGAATATCCTTGGCATTGTACAGAGCCCTGCCAATAATAGCATGCCATCTTTCTCCAGCTGCTTTTGCACCCTCAGCAATATCACCACCTTGTGTAATCAGGCCAGGAGAATAGAAAATAGGCTTTATGCCCCTTGCTTCCAAAAAGGCCTTATACAGCTTTATTTTTTCCGGCTTGTTTCCAGGTACGACAAAATTATTAATTTTATTTTCAGCAGCAATTTCATAGATTTTTAATGCTTCTTTATCGCTGATAAAACCACCATCAGTTTCCAAAAATGCCTTGTGTGTCATTTCTCCGCCAACAATTATGCCCAGCTTTGCTTTTTTGCATGCTTTAATCCATTCTTTTTCTGTTTCAGGACCAGTTAGGGGAAATAGTATTATAGCATTTACCCCTTTCACAGCCCTGGCAAATTTCTCTCCTAGATCTGGTATGTCAGTAGCAGCTTTCTGGTGGTCGTAAATTATTGGCAGATCAGTATATTTTCTTATTACATCAATAACAGCAGGAATGCCATGAGGTAAACACAATTCCAGACCAATCTTGTAAGCTCCAATGCCCTCAACAGAACAGGTTTCCTTGACCAAATTTTTTAGCTTGCTTAAGTCAGAAACATCGCAGCTCGGTATTATGCTTTTGTTCAGCTTTATTATAGGCATTTTTATTTATTCTGTTTTAAATAAACCAATATTTCATTATACTTTTTATCATCAATCATATTGTTTTCTTTCATATAACCTAAAATTTCCTTTAATGTAATCAAAGAATGTAGTTTAATGTTTTTTTCAGCAAGAGCCTCTACACCACCTTGCTCGCGGTCTAAAACAATAAGGACATCCTCAACAATTCCTCCAGCTTGTTTTATTCCCTCAACAAATTTTATTTTTGAGAAAGCATTTGTTGCCATATCATCAACTAAAACAACTTTTTGGTCTTTTTTTAGTACACCCTCAATCATCTCTATTCTTCCATAGGTTTTTGGTTTTTTTCTGACATAAATCATGGGTATTTTTGTTTTTAAGGAAATTGCAGTAGATAATGGAATACCTGCTGTCTCTGCGCCTGCTATAACTTCTGGCTTCAGTTTTTTAACCACCTTAACAAGCTCTTCTGTTACAATTTGCATTGCTTCAGGGTAAGAAGGCAAGATCCTTAAATCAACATATATGGGGCTTTCTAAACCAGAAGCTAATGTAAATTTTCCAAACTTCACCACATTTACATCAGATAATACTTTTGCTACCTTTTCATTCATGGTACAAAACCTCATTTGCCTTTACCTTATTAATTTTTCCATTAGAAAAGATTATATTTCCATTCACTATTGTTGTTACAGGCCAGCCTTTTAGTTTCCAGCTGTCAAATGGGCTCCATTTACATTTAGTAAATAAATTATTATTTTTAACTTCTTTTTCCAGATCTAAATCTATAATTGTCAAATCAGCATCAAAACCTTCTTTAATAAAGCCCTTGTTTTTTATTTTAAATATTTTTGCAGAGTTTTCACAGCATAACTGGACTAATTTTTTTAATGTTAGTTTTTTTTCATTTACTGCGTTTAATAATAATGGAAGCATTGTCTCGCAGCCAGGAACACCGTAAGGGTAATTAGGATTAAATTTTTCTTCTTTTGTATGTGGTGCGTGGTCTGTTGCTATTGTGTTGATATTTCCATTATGAATTCCCTCCCACAATGCTTTCTGGTCTTTTTCTGTCTTTAAGTGTGGTTTCATTTCACCAAAACTTTCCAAGTCATTTAGATTTTTTTCGGTCATAAATAAATGATGAGGAGTTACTTCAACAAAAACCTCGTTCTTTATTTTTCCTCTTCTTGCATTATAAAGGTCCTGTTTTGAGCTTATATGGCAGAAATACAAATGGTTGTGAGAGTGCTGTATCAGTTTTATTGCCTGCAAAATATGCTCATTTTCAGCATGTACAGCTATTGTTTTGTTGCTGGAGAATAAATTTTTTAGGGCATGCTTATTGTCTACTTTTAAATCACCAGTGGTGTAATCCATATAAACCTTGACTGATGCTACATCTTTTACTTTTTGTATTTCAGCAATATTATCATTAGTTGAGCCAAAATGGAATCCATAGTTAACAATGCTTTTTTTTGCAAGCCTCCTTTTTTCATCAAGCCTTTGCAGGTTTGTTGTTGGTGGTATAGTGTTAGGCATATCAAGAATTGTTGTAATACCGCCAGCAGCTGCAGCCATGCTTCCTGTAAGAAAGTCCTCTTTATGCGTTAATCCTGGTTCGCGAAAATGAACATGTGAATCAATAAGGCCTGGAATTATTATTTTGTTTTTTGCATCAATAATTTTATCTGATTTCAAATTTTGGCTTGTTATTTTTATAATTTCATTATTCACGAAAAAATCGCTTTGCGATTTTTTGCGTCCCAAAAAATTCTTTGAATTTTTTGAGGATTTAATGAAAATGTTTTTTCTGACTAAATTCCCGTTTTGGTATATTTTTCCATTTTTTATTAAGAGTGTCATTTTTGTCAGGTAATTAATGCTTGGAATGGTATTCCTTTAATGATACTTTTTTTCCGCTTTTAAGTCTTTTAAAGTTTCCAAATTCAGACATCTTATTCAATTGTGCTGAAGTAAAGACAGGCCCATCCTGGCATACTAATTTGTCATTGCACATGCATGCACCACACACACCAAACCCGCACTTCATCATTCGCTCCAGACTAGCTTCACATTTAACATTGTGGCTGCGGCATATATCTAAAATTTTCTTCATCATTATTTCAGGGCCGCAAGTATAGACAATTTTTATCCTGTTTTTCTTGTTGTTTTGCAGTAATTCCTCAAGAATGTCTGTTGCAAGCCCTTCCCTTCCATAGCTTCCATCGTCTGTTGTTGCAATTATATTATCTTTTTTATATCTATTAAGATAAATCAAATGTTCTTTGCTTCTTGCTCCGTTAATGATTATTGGATTTTTTAATTTATCAGTTAAAGTACTTACAGAGGCCATACCCACTCCACCACCAACAACACAAGCATTATTTTTTATAGAAAAACTGTTTCCATAAGGTCCTCTTATTCCTAATTTATCTCTCTTCTTAAGGCTATCTAGAGCGCGAGTAAATTTTCCAATAACCTGTGATGTAAATGCAAACTCATTTTTGCTTATATAAGAAACAGCCATAGGCTTTTCATCAACACCAGGGAGCCAGACCATAATAAACTGGCCAGGCTTACTGTCCAAAGAGTGTCTGAAGAAAAACGATTTTGTGTTTTTTGCTTCTTTAACTACATCATTGATTTCAAGTATTTTTGGAATGTTTTTGCAGTCATTGCATGTCATTTTTATTTGTGAGCAATGCCCCTTATTTCCCCCAAATTCCTAACTTTGTTCTTTTTCATCCAAGCTGTCATTTCATTACATACTTTCTTAAAAACATCAATGCCCCTGTAATAAACACCTGTTCCAATGCCAATAGCTGTGGCACCCGCCATTATCATTTCTATAGCATCCTTTCCATAGGTAATGCCACCTGTTCCAATAATTGGAATTTTAACTGTTTCATAAATATCATAAACACATCTTATTGCAATTGGTTTTAATGCAGGTCCTGAAATGCCTCCAGCTTTATTTGCAAGTATAGGCTTTTTTGCGTTAATGTCAATTACCATGCCAGTTACTGTGTTTATTGCTGTTATTGCATCTGCACCTGCTTTTTCAGCAGCACGCGCTATTTCCTTTATATCATGGACATTAGGGCTTAGTTTTATGCTTACTGGAATTTTTCCTGAGTTTTTCTTTACTTCCTTAGCAACTTTGGCTGTCAGTTCAGCGTCTGCATAATAAGGCTTACCATAAGCCATATGAGGGCAGGAAATATTTACCTCAATCATTGCTGGTTTTAAGGAAGCCATTTTTTTAGCTACCTGGCCAAACTGCTTTATTTTGTAGCCGTAAATGCTTGCTATAACAGGAATACTTAAGTTATCAAGTCTTTTGAAATCTTTGACTGCATTATCTATGCCCTGGCCTGGAAGTCCAACTGCATTTAGAAACACATTATCACATCCAAACATTGTAGGGTTTTTATTTCCCAGCCTTTCTTCATGGCACAAAGATTTTAGTGTTGCAGCACCTGCACCATTTTTTCCTACTTTATCAATAGATTCTTTAGTAACACCTAAAACTCCAGAAGCCAGGATAGTAGGGTTGCGTAGCTTTATCCCACATAAATTTGTTTTGAGCATTTTTATAAAAGTGATATATCTTCCTTATCCATATTTCTTTCACAATAATGGCATCTTACCTTTAATGGAGCTTTATTGAGAACATAGAATTTTGTTGCTACATTTTTTTCATTATTTGTCACGCAATTTGGATTAGAACACTTGATTATTTTGTTGATTGTTGAGGGTATTGATACTTTTATTTTTTTCTTTACGTCATAATTCTTTATGATATTCACTGTGGCGTTTGGCGCTATTAAGGCAATTTTGTCAACTTCCTCTTTTGTCAGATTTTTGCCTCCGATTTTTATAATGCCTTTCTTGCCCATTGTTTTGCTTGTAAGGTTAGTTGCTACTGAAATGATGCTTCTTATGCCCTTGAGGTCAAGAATCTCAACTACTTTTAAGGTTGCATTGCTTGGTATATGGTCTATTACAGTCCCTTCCTTTATTGCTGAAACACTTAATTCTTTTTTCATTTTTATACCGCACATGTTATTTAGTCTTTTTCCTATATATAACTTCTGTATGAGGATATGCTATCTCTACACCTTTGGTTTTCATTATTCTATCAGATATTTCCTTAGTTACTGTGCTTGAGATTTCTTGAAGTCTTTTAGCTGGAGAAAAATATCTAACATGAACATTAATACCACTTGGTTGGAAAAATGTACGCACATAAGGTTCCTTTTTTGTTATATTAATGACTTCTTTTGTATGTTTCTTTGCTGATTCTAATGCAATTTTTATGGCATTATTTAAATTGCTCTCATAAGTAACTGTCACAGTCACTTGATCTAAGATATAATCATCTTGGTGTGTATAATTTATTATTTTTTGCTCAAAAAGGATAGAATTCGGCACCATAATAACTCTTCCAGAATTTTCTTCTCCTGCAACTATGCCTCCAATTTCTCCTATGTAAATATGAGTCAATGTAATATCAACAACATCCCCTTTATCCTGCCCAATAATGATTCTATCTCCAATTTGAAATGGTCTTTTTATAACAATCATTATCCAAGCTGCAATACCAGTAATAGGTTTTTGCAATGCCCAACCAAGTGCCGCTGAAAACAAACCAAGACCTAAACCTAACCCTGCCCATGATCCAGAATAGGAAAAAATGGCAAATAGGATTAAAATCAATAGAAATATATATTTTAACACTCTTGAAAATATTTCTATATTTGAAATTTGTTTTTTTGTTTTAGCCCTTTTTAATAGACCCTTCTTTATAAAATGCAAGATTAAGTTAAAGGCTATAATGAGTATAATTACAGTAATAATAGTCCTTAAAATTGGAATGAAAACTCCTAAGTTTTGCAGAGACTCAATAATATTAACCATTTTCAAATATACTACTTATAAATTTGTCTTTTAGTTTTTTAATTTTTGTATATTCAGGTCATACTTACCTTTTTCTTTTATTGACTCTAATTCTATTTTACCTTTCCCAAGACTAAGGCTAATAATGCCTTTCTTACTGGTATGCCATTTGCAGCCTGCTCAAAGTAAATAGCATGCTCTGTTTCATCCAAACTTGGGTCTATTTCTCCAACCCTTGGCAAGGGATGCATTATCTTAAGATCTTTTTTTATGTTTGGCAGTAAGCTTGCGTCTAATTTGTAGATTCCTTTGTATTTTTCATACTCTACAGGATCCGGGAAGCGTTCTTTTTGTATTCTTGTAACATAAAGCACATCTAATTTTTTGCTTACTTTCAGCAAATTTGGAGTTGTATAAAATTTGATTTTCTTTTCTTTTAATTCGTCAAGGTATGTTTGGGGCATTTGCAATGCTTGTGGCGCGATAAAGTAAAATATTGGATTAAAATGAGACAAAGCAGTTGCAAGGCTATGCACTGTCCTGCCATATTTCAAGTCACCTAAGAGTCCTATGTGTAAATTATTTAGTTTTCCCTTTACTTTTTGGATTGTATAAAGATCAAGCATTGTTTGTGTTGGATGTTGGTTAGCACCATCACCTGCATTAATTATGGGTTTAGAGGATGCTTCTGCAGCAAGCCTTGCAGAGCCTTCCAGAGGATGCCTTATTACTATGACATCCGCATAAGCTTCCACCATCTTTATAGTGTCCCACAGGGTTTCACCTTTTTTAATAGAGGTTGTTCCGGTATTTGCAAAGCCCATTACTTTTCCTCCAAGCTGCCCCATAGCAGACATAAAACTTAGTCTTGTTCTTGTTGATGGTTCGAAGAACAATGTAGCAAGGATTTCGTCTTTCAGCAGATTTGGATTAGGTCCGTCCATTAATTTTACAGTTTTCAGAATAAAAAGCAATTCCTGTTTTGAGAAATCGTGGATAGAAATTATATCTCGATTTTTTGAGTTCATATTAAAAAAATAACACACTATCCCTTATTTATAAATCTTATGCTTTCCAGTATACACTATTGGTAAAACCAAGGCAGAAAAATTGAAAAGAAGTATCTATACTGAAACCTCAGTACCATATTAAGAAATAAGTTGTGGTTTATAAATCTTTCTAAAAGACACTACCTTAAGGTAATGATTTATAAACTACAGACTATTTCTATTCACGAAATAAAGCTTAATTAAGAGATAAAATGAAACACAGAGGACAGTTTGTAATAGCAAGGATTTTAGGTACAGTTGATGATCCATATTATAAATATACAGCATTACTTGAGACAGGAGATCTTCAATATAATGAATGTTATGTTGCTTATAGAGGTGATTCTGACAAACTAAAAGGGGATGTTGTAGTTAGGTTGGAATATCCTTTTGAAAAGATATCTGATTTAAATCTAAATGGAAAAATTGCTTCTAATTTTATTACATCTACTATGCCTGATGGATTTGAATTTGCATCTTCAGATGAAGTTATCTTATATGGTATATGGGAAGAAAGAATGGTGGACGGACCTGGAGCTCCAATAATTGGCAAAATTATAAATTATTATGATGTTGGGATAATACAATCCATACTGCATTATGGTTATGGAAAAGATCAAGTAAAAATTGCACCATACCGCCTACATAGGTCTGAATCTGAGATTATGGGATATGAAGATACCGGAAAAATACACAGTGTAAAAAGTGCGTTATATGAATATTTAAGAAGGATGAATGAATTACCGGAAAAACACCTTCTTCCAAGAATGGTCACAATTGCTGAGAAGAATGGCGGACAGGGTTTAGAAACAATTTTAAACGCATTTGATGAAACTAGCTTAATACGACTACAAATGGAGCCTCAACAACAAGTTATCTAACACTTTCAAAATACTCTTTTACTCTATCAACTATTGATTTTAAATAAAACTTCTCAATCTTTTCCTCAAAAATTATATTTGGCTCTTCAAATTCATTAATCCTGTACTGGTTTTTTACTTTTTCAACTAAAAATAAATCCCTGAGTCTTTTTAATTGCCTCCTTATGTTTGATGAGGCTATTCCATGCAAAGCAAGCTTTTGCTTTTTTCTTGCGTTTATGACCTCTTTTTCAATTTCGTCGCTAGAAAGTGCTTTTTTCTGTTTTTTTGCTCTTAATAAAACATATAGAATGTCAACAATAACATCTCTTGAGTCACCTGGCTGCAAAAGCCCAATAGATAAGCATAGTTTTCTTACAAGCTCCCTATCTGAAAGTTTTGATGGCTTTTCATATTTCCTTAAGGTTATTTCAGATAAAGGAATTTCTTTTGATATGGTTTTTGTCATTAGCAAAAAACTTTAAGAGTTAAGTAATATAAATAAGTTTTGATAAAATAAAATGCAAATTATTATATTTTTTAATGAAAATTATCATAGATTAACCATACTTGTGCAAAAAACAAAACATATTTATAATTAAGATATACAGACAAACTAAAATGGCACAAATGCAGGCACCTCAACCACCAGGACAACATCCAGGATTTTTTCATAAAAATCAGCCACAGCCTGATTTAAGCTCCTTTACAGAAGATATAGGCAATTTAAGCAGAAGGCTGAGGCTTCTTGAGGAAAGCTTTACCAATTTAAGGAGGGCATTACAGGTTACAGAACAGAATATGCTTGGCAAAAACAAGGTATTTGCTACTGATATAAGAACTCTGACATCTGATATAAGCGATATAAAACAGGAGATTTCCGAAATAAAGGAGAAAATAATTGAGGTGGTGGAAGAATTAAAGGAAGCAGCAAAAAGAGACGAGGTAAAAGTTTTGGAAAAGTACATAAATTTTTGGAATCCGGTCAAGTTTGTCACACAAAATGAGGTAGAAGATATTGTTAAGGAGATTATTAAAAAAGAGAAAGCTAAAAATATAAAAAACAATAAAAAATAATTAACAATAATAAAAACACGACAAAAATAATAATTATAATTTAAAAAATAAAAAACTCCAACAAATAGAAACCTTTATATATATTTTTTAAATAAATTAGAGATTGAGAAATTATTTCATTGTTTTAAAAAAGAGGTGAATATATGGCTATATTTGGCTTTGGAAAAAAGAAAAAAGAAATGCCACAAGCTGCTCCTGGACTGCCTATTGACCAGGTTAGGGCATTAAGGCAGAGGGGCATGAGTAATGACCAGATAATACCTGAGCTGGAAAGGCAGGGCTATAATTCTTCCCAGATTTTCGATGCTCTGAATCAGGTAAGCCTAAGTGGAGGCAATATACAGGAACCTCCTGATCTGGGCATTCCACAACCGAATCTTCCCCAGGAACAATATACAGGCCCTGAACAGCAGCTAAAGCCTACTCCACCACCACAAGAGCTAATAAATAAAGAGCAGATTGAGGAAATGGCTGAGGCTATAATAGATGAGAAGTGGAAAGAATTTGAAGAAGACATAAGAATCATAATTGACTGGAAGGAAAAAACAGAAACAAAAGTCAGCCAAATTGAGCAACAGATAAAGGATTTGGTAAACAGCCTGAATAACCTGCACAAGAGCGTAATCAGCAAGATTTCTGAATATGACAAGAACATAACTGATGTTGGAACAGAGATGAAGGCTATGGAAAAGGTTTTCCAGAAAGTACTTCCTAGTTTAACAGAGAATGTCAATAAGCTGGATAGAATGACAAAGAGTTCTAAGTTGAATAAGAAGTAGTTATGTCTGCTTAACAGCTAACAAGCTAACAGTAAAGACTGCTACAGCAAGAATAAGAATTATGCCAAGAAAATTCGGGTGAAATATTACTGTAGATACTTTGCCAAAATCTTCTCCTCTTTCCGGAACTTCTATATTCTGCCTTACTATTGCCAGGCTTCCTACAATAAGTGCAATCACCAGGATAACAAGTACAATGCCCCTCATGGCTGGGAGAGACTCTATATCAGCCTTGCCAAACATGCCAGAAGCAATAGACACAATTGCAGCAAAAACTAAAACTACAGCAAAAACAGGTGCAATCTGCTTTACAATCAGAGTGGCTAAAGGTGAAATTATTACAAAAAAAGCAATCATCAGCCCCACTACTACATTAATCAACTGGTTTTGGCCCAATACCTTTGTGTAAAGCAATATAGCATAAACAACAAGCCAGACAAATATGAATACAAAAACAACAGAGAAGTTTTCTAAAGCAGTAACATCAAGAAATGTTGCCATTTTTATTTTTTTCCAAATAATTCTGGAAGATTAATACCCATCCTTTTAAAAGCTCCAAGCTCTTTTCTTTCTTCTCCACCTGTAACAAACGCTATGATAATTCCAAATACAAGAATCATAATGACCACAGCTAGAGCATCTGTACCAAAAAGGTCATCCAGCCAATTAACAAAACCCGCATCCCACCATCCGGCTGCGCTTCCAAATATATATGCAAGAGTAATCACTGAAAAGAGTGCAACCCATCCGGGTGCAGTGGCTCCTAAAAGAAGCCTGTCATGCGCAAAGACGCCTATTAAAATCATCAGAGCTATAACTGCTACAATAACTAATGAGACAGATGGCAATGCTGCATTTATAATTTCAATAGGGTCATAGCCAGCTGGGAAATTTCCAGTTACATGCGGTATAACGGCCAGCAAAGCAAAGATTACTGCTATAGCCACGTTCAGGTTTCTTTTTTCCTCACCCATAATCTTGGTTTTCTCAAGAACTGCAAATATAACTGTAAAGATCAAAAGAAATGGCAATAGTACATCTGTAAAGCCCAACCTATCCAGTGATATAAAAAATTCCTGCAATTGAAAAGGACCGGCCATAGTTATTCACTTCTTATTTAACTGTTATTAAATCAATACTTTTTAAACTTTACGGTGATTTTTTGGGTGATTGCCTTTCCTGCGTTATAAAAACCATGAATAAAACTATCATAATTATCAATATTACTGATCCAACGAACTCTCCTTTACTGGTGCCTTCCAAAAAATCAAATGTATCCTGCAATAAATCTAAAGCATCGAGGAAAATGAAAGTCAAGCCAAGGAAGACTATAATCATGAATGTTGTTTTCCAGCCTCCTTCCAGGAAAACCCCATGGGGCTCTTCTTTAAAAAATGAGCCTACCAGAAGCAAAAACAAAACAATTCCAAATAATAATACGACAAACTGTGAAGATACATCTGTTATTATTTCTACAAGGTTTGAGGAAGCCACTACAAGAAAAGCTATTGCAAAAGCAGCTACAGAGTTGAGATTTTTCTTTGTATATTCTTTACCTTCTATTTTTTCATAACCAAAAACTTTTGTTCTTTCCAGAAGTGCAAAAACAATGGTAAAAACAAGAAGGAAGGGCAATACTACATCAAAAACCCCTATACTGTTAAAAAACTCTATTATTTCCCTGAATGGATTCGCCATCTTTTTATTAACTCTTTGGTCAGATTATTTATAAACTTTTCGAAAATGTTATTTTAAATCAAAAAACTTTATAAAACTATGAAATTTACGGATTGTATATGTTAAATAAAAAGGATTTTTGGGAAATAAGGAAGGAGATAGCAGACTTTGACATCAAGAGAGAGTCAATAATACAAAAATCAAGGGAAATTATAAATTTATCAAAACGGATTATTTATGCCTTGCATAGGAATGATATTAAATCTGCATCTTTATATGTAAAGGAGATTGAAAAAAAGAAGAAATCTCTTAAATCTGTATGGCTTGATACAAACATAAACCAGACAGCTTTGCAGGAGTATGCTGAGGCATTGTGCTATTACCATTTTGTTAAAAATAAAAAAATACCTACAAGAGCTTCTTTGAAGGTTGATAATGCAAGTTATTTAATGGGCTTATGTGATTTAACTGGAGAGCTTGTAAGAAAGGCTGTAAATGATGTTATAAAGAAGAATTTTAAGCAGGCAATGGAGATTAAGGATTTAGTTGATGAAATCTATGGGGAGTTTCTTAAATTCAATTTGAGGAATTCAGAGCTGAGGAGAAAGTCAGACCAGATTAAGTGGAATTTAAAGAAGCTGGAAGATGTTGTTTTTGAGCTGAAGCTGAAAGGGAAAATATGAAATTCAAAAGAACAAATACTTGTGGGGAACTTGTAAAAAAAGATATTAAGAAGGAAGTTTGCTTAATGGGCTGGGTATGTTCCAGCAGGGATCATGGCGGTATAATTTTTATTGATTTAAGAGACAGGTATGGTATTACACAAGTTGTTTTTAATCCTAAGCATGATAAAAAAGGTCATAAAGAAGCTGAAGTGTTGAGGAGAGAGGATGTTATTTCTGTAAGGGGTAAGGTAAGAGCCAGAGGAAAGGGTTTAGAGAATCCAAAGCTCAAAACAGGGCAGATAGAAGTTCTTGTGGATGATGTTGAGGTTTTAAATAAGGCTGAGACACCTCCTTTGGAAGTAGAAGACAGGATTGATATGAACGAAGATGTAAGGTTAAAGTATCGTTATCTTGATTTGAGAAGGCCTACAATGCAGCGCAATATTTTATTGAGGCACAAGGCAGTTAAGTTTGTCCGTGATTATTTTGATGGTTTAGGGTTTTTGGAGATTGAAACACCTGCGCTTAGTAAATCAACTCCTGAAGGTGCTCGTGATTATTTAGTTCCTAGCAGGGTAAATCCTGGAAAGTTTTATGCTTTGCCGCAAAGTCCTCAAATTTTGAAACAGATCTGCATGATTTCTGGATTTGACAAATATTTTCAGATTGTAAAATGCTTTAGGGATGAGGATTTAAGGGCTGACAGGCAGCCAGAATTTACGCAGATAGATGTTGAGATGTCTTTTGTTGAGCAGGAAGATGTTTTTTTGGTTATTGAAGGGCTTTTGAGGGGATTATGGAAAAAAATTCTGGGCAAGGATGTTAAAGGTTTTAAGAAAATAACTTATGAGGAAGCCATGAGTAAATATGGAACAGATAAGCCCGACTTAAGGTTTGGTTTGGAGCTTGTCGATGTTTCTGATATTGTACCAAAGAGCAAGTTTGAGGTTTTTACAAAAGTTGTTTCTGGAAAGGGAAAGGTTAAGTGCGTTAATGCAAAAAAATGTTCTGGTTTTTCACGAAAAGATCTTGATGCGTTAATAGAGTTTGTAAAGATTTATGATGCAAAAGGAATGGCATGGATGAAGGTTACTGAAAAAGGTCTAGAAAGCAATATTGTAAAGTATTTTGATGAGAAAGTTCAGCGCGAGCTAATTAAGGCTACTGATGCCAAGAAAGGTGATTTATTGCTTTTTGTGGCCGACCATAAACATCATATTGTGGATGTTGCATTAGGGCATTTAAGAAATAAATTGGCTAGGGGGTTAAAACTTACTTCTGGCAAGGAAGATAGTTTTGTGTGGGTTACTGATTTTCCATTATTGGAATTTGATGAAGACGAGCAAAAACATGTTGCTGTTCATCATCCATTTACCAGCCCAAGAGATGAGGATTTAAAGTTTTTAGATTCTGATGTTGAAAAGGTTCGTGCAAAGGCCTATGATATAACATTAAACGGCGTTGAGATTGGCGGTGGTTCAATAAGAATTCACGAGCAGGAATTACAGAAAAAAATGTTCAAGATTTTGGGAATTTCTGAGAAAGATGCTATGGGAAAGTTTGGGTTTTTACTGAATGCGTTTAAGTATGGAGCGCCGCCTCATGGTGGAATTGCTTTAGGCATGGACAGAATTGTAGCAATATTAACTGGAAACACTTCTATAAGAGAAGTAATTGCTTTTCCTAAAACCAAGAATGCAGAAGACTTAATGATGGAAACTCCAAACGTAGTAGATGAAAAGCAGCTGAAAGAGCTGAATGTGAAGCTGGATTTGGTTGGGAAGAAATAAAAAGTAACATTAAAATAAAATTGGAGGAACAAAATGAAAACAATGAAAATCAAAGATACTAAAAAATTCAAAGAATTTTTTGTATCTCTTAGAAATCTGCGATTTCAAAGAGATTTTCAAGCGTTCATTTTTTAAGAAATCAATTTTAGGGAGGTAAAAAAATGAAAGGAACAGTAAAATTTTTTAATGTAGGGAAAGGATTTGGATTTATAGCTGGTGAAGATGGAAAGGAGTATTTTGTCCATAAAACTGGATTAAAAGAAGGTACGACCTTGAATGAAAATGACCCAGTTACATTTGATGTAGAAGAAGGAGACAAAGGCCCAAAAGCTGCCAATGTTGCAAAAGAGGGTTCTGAGTAATTATTTTATTTTTTTTTTATTCTATAAAAACTTTACCTATTATTCAGATTCTTTTTTTCAACTTGCATTCTTCACTTGGATTTAGAATTATCTTACTATTTCATAAGATGTTTTATTTGTTTTTCTATTTTTAAAAGGATTTTTTCTTCTTCTATTATTGCTCCTACTATCTGTATAATTTCTTTATTTGCACGAGAAGATTCAACTATGCCAAGTTGTTTACCGCTTTGACATGAAGTAATTAATACATTTGCTTTTAACAAAAGATCATCTATTAACTCTCTTTCTTTCTTTATGATAGGAAGCTCTGTCCCTTGTGGAAGAATATTCACAAAGTGATTTATCTTATCTAAAGCCTTTTTTAGTATAATAGCGTTTTTGTGGATACTTTCCTCAATAAGCCCATAATGTTCGTAATTTTTTTTCCCTAGGTCTGATTCTTCTCTAAATACTAATTTTTTTATATTAGTTGCCGCTATAGTGGCTTTCTTTGTATACCCTTCTGCTTCTTCTGCGAGTTTTTCCAGAACTTTTACTGTCTTTTTAATACTTTTATCTGTTCTCCCAAACATCTTAAAATAGTATAATTTGATTGGAGTTTATAAATTTTTTTAATTATAATGCTAGCTTTTAGGGTCAATCACATTTAAATACTAATTAATTATTCCTTTTGTTATGGGAATAAATTTAGTTACTTCAAATCCTGGCAAGGTGAAGGAGTTTAAGATTATTTTAGGTGATGAGATTAGGGTCAATCATATTTCTATGGAATATAAGGAGTTAAGAAGTGATGATTCTGAGGAGATTGCAAAAGATGCTGCGAAAACTCTTGCAAACAAATTAAAAAAACCAGTTGTTGTTG